>Ga0114951_10002196_pt1 | contig 22534 bp, 17 predicted proteins | sample AM7aDNAmetaG_FD_88677 | JGI IMG/M metagenome (GOLD analysis project Ga0114951, IMG submission 88677) | Freshwater microbial communities from Finland to study Microbial Dark Matter (Phase II) - AM7a DNA metaG | ecosystem: Environmental > Aquatic > Freshwater > Lake | place: Finland: Lake Alinen... | reverse complement strand
GCCTTCTGCTTCATTCGCCGCACCTGAGCCGCTTGTAAGTGCGTATCTTAATTCTTTGTTCCAGTTATCCTTGTTGCCGTTTTCCTGCAGGTAACCTTCCGTGATCAAAACCTGGAGATTATCAGGATAATATTTATAATGTGTATAATAGAGTTCCAGCGAGGACTGCACGCCTCTTAAGGACGCCTTGCAAGCTTCTATCTCTGCCATCTCTCTCGTCTTCAGCAAATCCGGTATCACCACCGCTATCAATAATCCGATAATCGCGATTACTATCATCAGTTCCAAGAGCGTAAAGCCTTTCTGTTTCTTCATGTCATACCCCCCTTTAAAATTTTCCTGACTTAATGTAGCAAAACCCCTGATTTAAATTGTCATCAAATTGTATTTTTTTAGTAAAGGAATTGTCTTAGAAGGAAAGGAAAACTGCGGTTCTAAGTTATAAATTTATAACCAACACCGTAAATGGTTATCAAATGCTTCGGTTTTTTTGGGGTTTTCTCAATTTTAGACCTTAGTTTTACAATAAAATTATCTACTGTGCGGGTGGTGGGGAATTCGTCATAACCCCAAACCTCATCCAGAAAGGCTTCGCGGGAGATGACTTCTTCACATCTGGTCGCAAAAAAGCGCAGTATTTTAAACTCCGTTTTTGACATTTCCAGTTTTCTGCCAGCTTTTTCCGCTTTGAATTTTAGGAAATCCACCTTAACATCGTCAAAAACCAGTTTTTTAGCTCCTTCCTTTTTTTCACTCCTGCTTTCCGAGCGCCTAAGAAGCGCTTTGACCCTGGATAGAAGTTCCCGGACAGAAAACGGTTTTGTGACATAATCATCCGCGCCGAGTTCAAGGCCGACAATCTTATCTGCTTCCGTACTTTTTGCGGTAAGCATAATTATCGGGGTTTGATTGCTGCCGCTTCTTAATTTTTTACAAACATCCAGGCCGCTGAGCCCGGGTAGCATAAGATCCAGGATCACAAGGTCGGGTTTTTTTGTAAGGACTGCTTTGTACCCAAAATTTCCGTCTTTTGCCGGAAGTATTTTATACCCCTCCTGCTTAAAGGCGTCACTTAAACCTTCTCTTATGGGTTCTTCATCTTCCACAATTAAAATAGTTTTCATCAGGTCCTCTCCTGCTTAAAAAAGACGCTGAAAGTACTGCCTTTGCCTTTTTTTCCCGTAAGTTCTATCCGCGCTTTGTGCTCCAGAGCGATTTGCTTTACAATGGAAAGCCCGATACCGATGCCTTTACTGGTCTTAACATAAGAGTCACTCGATCTGTAAAATTTTTCAAATATGGCCTGCCGTTCCTTTTCCTCTATCCCGATGCCGCGGTCTTTTACGGAGAGCCGGACTTCTTCTCCCTCCTTGACTGCCTCTACAACAATTATTTTATTTTTAGGCGAGTATTTTATAGCATTATCCAGCAGGTTCATAATAAGGTGATTTAAACCCACTTCGTCCCCGGGAACAAGCGGAACTTTTTCTGCCAGCAGCCTGATCTTATAGCCGTAACGGGAAGCATACGGGGTCATTACCTGTATTGCTTTTTTTGCGACCTTCCCGAGATCCACAGGAACCGGTATGCGTTTACTCTGCCGGTACTCCCGCCTTGAAAACTCAAGCACATTATTAATAAGAAAAGAAAGCCGTTCGCTCTCGGTGACGATAATGTTGAGATAAGAAATAAGTTTTTTCTTTTCCTTAACCCGGCCGCCCTTTAAAAGTTCCGCATACATCTTTATCGAGGTAAGCGGTGTTTTCAGATCATGCGAGACGGTAGAAACAAAATCCGATCTTAGCTTTACGACCGTCGATTCGTTTACAACCAGAACTGTCGCCGTATAAAGCGTTACAATCATCAAAGCCGAAAGCACGACAAGTATCTCTATGTATATCTTTATCTTATTTTTCCTCTGAAGTTCAACATCCTCGAGAGTCTTATCTTTTACACCTATCTTCCAATCTGTGAAGATGCTCTTCAAGTCCTTGGTCGGCGGCCGTCCCGCTTTCTCGATTTTTTCGGAAAAGGCAATAAGCTTTCCGGACCGGTCCGTTACTTCTATGTAGGCCCCGAGGAGCCCCGCTATTTCTTTTATATAATTTTTTAACGCTTCCGTAATCTCCGCCACATTGTAGTCTATAACAATGAACGACCCGATACTTTTTGCGTCAATTACGCTAAACGCCCTGCTAGCCGTACCATCGAGCTCGAAGTACCTGACTTTATTCTTGCCGTAATGCTTCTGTTTATGAGTTTTTAAGGCGCGGTCAATATAGGAAGCCCCCGTGTCAAGGTCTATATTTTTTTGCACATAGACATTTTTGATAAACGGCAGGGAGTTTCTGCTATTTTGGAGTTCTACCAGCGAGGCCGCTATATCTTTGCCGGAGAAAAATTTTTTATTTACTGCATTTTCTGTTTCAAATATAATGTTTTCCAGGCGCTTATTGATAAGATTCATTACGCTAAGCTGATAAGAGCTCTGCCGCCGGTCCAGCGACTCCGTTTCCACCTTAAATATCTGATATCCAAAATAGACAAATATGATATTGGCCAAAACTATCACAAGTATCAGAGAAAATAATATTTTTGTTTTCTGCATAGTTAGATTTTAACACTAATTTTCATTTCTTGTAAACAAGAAACGATAATAGCTAGTAATGGTCCATAAGGTCGAAGGTCCGTAAGGTCTAAAATCGTTGAAAGATATTAATATAATGCTGTCTTAATGCAGGACCTTAGACTTAATAAACTTTGGATCCTGTTGTCGCTTATTATGCCGGAGGTTTTAATCTATCCGAGGCTGACCACTTCCGTAAGAGACTGTGGAGTTTTACTCCTGCGTAAATTCAGCTTCTAAAGCTGACTTTTTAACGGCCTTCAGGTGATAGGGTGAGAGCTTCTTTTCCGGAGTGCCGGCATTGATTATCGCGGTAAGCACGCTGTTTATCTTTAACTTATTTACCCCTGGTATTATTTCTTTTATCGTTACATCCTTAGGTTCCGTTTCCTGCATGCCAAGAAAGACGGCAATAAGCATCTCTTTCTCAAAATCTATAACCGGTTCAGGCAGACCGTCGAAACATCTTCCCCATAACTTCTTAAAAGCCGCCTCATCCTTAATTACCAGATTTTCTTTTATACTATTTGCACAATAAAGGCTTTTTTGTTCAAAAGCCTTATCAATAATCAAATGTTCTGTCCGCAGGGGCGCAGGAGCTCCGCTAATATCTTCTTCTTTCAGGCCGGCTAAACTGCTTCTCATTTTCTGCTCTGCCTGCTGATTTCCCCTACCGTTATTTTTTTTAAAAGCAGAACTTGTTTCCTGTGAATTCTGCAGCTTCCCGCTCAGAGGATTTTTATCAGAGCCTTTATTTTTGCCGGCCGGTAAATTTTTTTGATCCGCTTCAGTCTTTTTAGAAAACTCTCCACCCTTAAATAAAAGAGCTTCTTCTTTGGTTTTAAATATCCCGGCAACACCCGTACCATTGTAATACTGTAAACCCAGCACGCCGATAATTATTGCAAAAACAGCGCCCACTGACCCTCTAAAAGCTTTGGTGTTAAGCTTTTGCCACCAATTCTTATTCTTTTGAATTCTATCATTAATTTTTACGATAATATTTATATGCGGCGTATAACGCGGCAGATTTCTGACGGCCAGTACTGTTTTATTAAAAGCCTCGAGTTCAGCCGCGCAGGCCGGACACTTTTTAATATGCCTTTCCAGTTCGGCCATTTCGCTTTCCGGCAGTAACTCATCCAGATAATCCGAAAATTTAGCCTTTATACCGGTACATTCTTTATTTTCCACTAAAGCACCTCTTTTAAGGCAGTGCGTAATTCCAGCCGGGCCCGGTGCAGACGGCTTTTTACCGTACCCAGGTCGACACTTAATATTTTTGCAATTTCCTCATAGGAAAGCTGTTCTATATCCCGGAGAATTACAACATCTTTCATATCAGAGGAGAGCTTTTCTATTTCCGCCTGAATCTTTGTTTCAAATTCTTTTTTTTCAAGAAATTTCGCCGGGTTCCCCTTGTCATCTTTTATATCCAGAGCCCTTTCCATTATAGGAAGAGTCCGCTCTCTCATCCGGTTGCCGGCACTCTTTAATCTATTCTTACAAAGATTTACGGTAATAGTATAAATCCAGGTTGAGAGAGAACTCTCTTCCCTGAACTTCCGGATATTTTTGTGGACAGCCATAAAGCATTCCTGGGTAATATCATTGGCTTCCTGGTAATCGGCAAGAAACCTGTAGGAGGTATTATATATTTTGTCCTTGTATTTAAATACGAGCTGGTTAAAATAGTGTTGTTTGCCCGCTTTTAAACCCTTTATCAGAACAGCATCCTGCTCAAAAACCAACGACTCCTCCGGTCTGCAAGTTTGGACAATTTTGAAAGGGAAAAGTTCCCTAAATATAACTGTATAGATGATAACAAAAATATCCATATATCTTCAACATAAAATAAAGATTCTTATCTGTGCCATCTCTTTGCCCATCTGTGTCATCAGCCCACGGCATAATTATTGATAATGCGCGGTATTTGTGAAATAATACGCTATGGAAAAACTAATACGCCTTACAAAACAAAAAGCTTGCGCAACCTGTGATATTTGCTGTCGTTTCCCCGAGGAAAAACCCAACCTTAAACCAACCGGATTTAAGTTAATCAAGAATAAGGAGCTTTTTATTTGCGAAGCCTTTGATCTTAAGACCGGGAAATGCCTTAAATACTCAAAGCGCCCGCTGGACTGTAAAATCTACCCTTTCGCTGCGGCGAAGAGCCCGGATAAAGAAAACATCATGCTGGTGCTGGACCATCTCTGTCCTGCCGCTAAAAAAATAAATACAAAAAAAGAAATTCTAAAAACTAAAATAGAAGCAAAGAACCCTATTGAATGGGAAGAAACCTTTGTTCCGGTAAAGGCCTTAAAGAAAACCGGAATAAGCAATGATATTTTAAATGAACTGACAACTTCCGATATACTTTTTTTTAACTCCTATCTGCCCGCGGATTCAGGCCTGTCGGCTTTTTCTTTTGCCTACCACTTCGTCTGGGAGGATTTCTTTAAATTCTACTGGAAGCTTATTGACGGCGCTTTGTGTATCTTCGCAAAGGATATTGATAATACCTTCATGCCCATTCCCCCTCTTCTGCCTTTGGAAAAAACGATCACAACCGCAGTTTATGAGCGGTGTTTTGAAATAATGGAGACCCAAAATAAAGGCAGGACAGAAGCCAGAATAGAAAATATCCCGGAAAACCGGGCCGGTGAGCTCGAAAAAGCGGGCTACCGTATAGTAAAAAAAGACGAGGAATACCTTTATGAAAGGAAGAAGCTCGAACATTTAAGCGGCGATAAATTCAAACATATCCGCTGGCTGATAAACGCCTTTAAAAAAGAGAAGAACTATGCTTTTAAAAAATATTCCTTAAAGCATTTAAACGGCTGCGCCGACCTTTTATTCAAGTGGCTTTCTGAAAAGAAGAAAAAGGCCGCGAACGATAACGAGAGTTTTCTCCTGAAAAATATCGACAAAGCCCACAAAAGAGCTTTTATGAATTTTGAAGCACTGGGGCTGGAAGGCCGCGTGCTGACCGTAGGCGATAAGGTCGCCGCCTATACCTTCGGAACTCCTCTCGGAAAGAAGACTTTCTGTGTAATGTTCGAGGTGGCCGACCATGAAGTGAAGGGCGCCTCGCAGTACATCTTTATGAAAATGGCCGGTGAGTTCCCCCGCTACAAGTACTTCAACACCATGGGCGACGAAGGCATAAAATCCCTCCGGGAAAACAAAATACATTACCACCCGCTTAAGACAGTCCCGGAGTTCATAGCATATTCGAAAGGAAAACAGTAAAAGCGTCCATAAAGGTCTATAAGCAAAGCTTTTCTCGATAGGAAGGATATATAGATGTCAACTACCGTTGACATAGCGAGATAAAGTCCGTAAGGTCTAAAATCTTTGAGGAATATTTAATTTTTAAGATTGTGTATCTGTGTCATCTGTTTTTTTATCTGTGACATCAACTGCGCTTTTAGCAGCGTAAGGTCTAAAATCTTTGAGGGATATTTATGTAAGCTTGTTATCTTGTATTATTGTTCCATGTTTCCAAGCAGTTTGCCTACCAGATCTTCACGCCCATGGCGCGTTTTAAGGAATACACACTCATCACATAAGCATACTGCGCCTGCGAATAAAAAAGTCTCGCTCTGGCCAGGGAGGTCTCAGCGTTAATAAGGTCAAGATTGGTTATTACACCATTGTCAAATCTTACCTTGGCCTGCGCCATGGCTTCTTCGGCCAGTTTTACATGAAGATCTGCAGCATTAAGCTTTTCAAAGCCGGTCTTAACATCCGAAACCGACTGTTTTATCTCCGTCGATACGGTTTCTTTAACATCCTTAACTTTGTATTCCGCCGAAGAAAGCGCGGCTTTTGCTTCCGCCTCCATATTGACCGTTCTAAAGCCGTCAAAAAGCGGTACTTTCAACCCTGCCGAAAATACCCAATTATTCTGAAGATCGGAAAGGACCGGCAGGTACCCATTCTTAAAACCCCAGGTCCCGCCAATACCAAGTGAAGGATTATCAGAATTTTCCGCAACCAATAGCTGGGCTTTTGCAATATCCTCACTCTTCTTTGCCATAAGGTATTCTGCTCTTTGCTTTAGCGCTTTTTCTATAAAAGTGCTCTCCTCTATTTCTACCGCCTCCTGTGGAAACTTCCCTGCCAGTTTTACCTTGCCGTCAAAACCTATGTTCTTTTTCAACTGCAGGAGAGTCTTATTGTAAGAATTCTCAAAGTCAGCTTTGGCGTTCTTTGCTTCCTCCACCTTTACCTGTATGGTCAGGGCATCGTAGTCGGTGGCGCTCCCGAATTTTACTTTGTTTCTGGTTTGTTCCATATACTCGGTAAGCGAGTCTATTTCCTTTTGAGAGACATCCACCTGCCGGGAAAGAAAGATAACGCTGTAAAATAACTGGACTGTCTGATAGGAAATCAGGGATTTTGAAAGTTCCAGAGCGTTCTCCGACTGCACCAGCATTTCTTTGGAAAGATCTATAAGAGAACCGGTCCGGCCCAGATCAAAAAGCGTGTACCTGAAGCCGACATGCATATCATAGTTGTTCTCAGGGTAAAGTTGAAAGGACCCCATCCCCGGAAAATAAAAAGGCGGATCAGGTTCCAGTCTGGCAAAAGACGCTTCCATATCGAGGGCAGGCCAGAAAGCCGCATACTTTTGGGAAAGCCTCGCCGACGCAGCGTCCCTGTCTGATGCCGCCTGTTTCACCGAAGGGTAATACTTGAGCGCCATTTCAATAGCACGCTCCACTGACAAGGTAAGCTCCGTCCCTTCCGGCCCGGCAGCCCTAGTTGGACCTAATAACCCCATAAATATTATTACTGCTAAAACAATTTTTTTCATCTTCCTCTCCCTCTTTTGTTTCTTGGCCCCATTTCTATTCTATCGCTATGTGGTCCGCTGCATCTGCCTGCGCTTTTTTCTTCGCCGTCCTTAAAAACAATATTGGAATAATTATAATTATAGTTATGGCCGCGGCTATCAAAAAATCGTCATTTATAGCCTGCACAAAAGCCTGTTTTTGCAAGTTGCTTAATATCAACGCCCCGGCCTGCGAGTTGGCTACACTTCCTGCACTGTTAAAATTATGGGTCAAATGGCCGGCAACCGCGCCGTAAGTGTTCTTGAATATAGGACTGGCCTGATTTATAGCCTGCCCGAAAGTCGCGGCATGAAAAGCCGTGCGCCTCGAAAGAATGGAACCGAATATGGCTATCCCAAAACTCCCCCCAATCTGTCTTATCACATTTATAAGCCCAGAGGCCTGCGCCATTTTGTGCGATGGTATTTCAAGGAGCGAAACGGTCGTAAGCGGCGTAAATATAAGACCCATTGCCAGCCCTCTGATGCTAAGGAGCATATACATAAAAGGTTTTTCGGTCTCCAGGGTAAGATGCGAATTTAAAAGAAGGCTTATTGTGAGAAGTATCACTCCCGTTACTGCCGGCAGTTTTGGGCTTATCTTATCAGAGATAACCCCTGAGATAGGAGAAGCAAAAGCCTGGATTATCCCAACAGGCAAAAACATACTACCGGCCATTATTGCCGTGTAGCCGAGGGCGTTTTGCCAGTAAAGAGGCATCAGGAAAGTACTTCCAAACATGCCTATACCAAAGATGAATATAATAGCGTTACTCGCTGTAAAATTATAGTTCTTAAATAGTTTTATCTCGATAAATGGGTGTTCCTGATAACTTTCAACAATAAGAAATACTATAAGGCTTGTGATTCCGACAGTGAAACAACCGACGATAAAAGGCGAGGTCCATCCGCCGGTGTTCCAGACTGCGTTTCCTTCTGAAAGCCCGAGTAAAGTGGCGGTCAAAAACGCAGTGATAGAAAGGAATCCCAGAAAGTCAAAATCGCGCGTATTTTCTGTTTTGTATTCCCTTTGGATTATAAGGGTAACAAACAAGCCTATGAGCCCGATTGGGAGATTGACAAAAAATATTGCCTGCCAGCTGAAATTATCCACAAGGTAGCCGCCGACAAGAGGACCAAAAGATATGGAGGCCGCGGCAGCAATACCCCAAAAACCCATTGCCATACCCCTTTGTTCTTTCGGAAACTCCCTCATGACTATGGCCAGGCCGACGGGCATAAGCATTCCGGCTCCGAGCCCTTGAATTATCCTGAAAGAAATAAGCGAGCTTTCATTCCAGGAAAAACCGCAGAGGGCAGAACCGGCAGTAAAAATAGAAAGCGCCAGGAAGTAGGTTTTTTTGTACCCGAGATGGTCGGCAATCCAGCCGGAAGCCGGAAGCATTACACCGAGCGAAAGATTATAACCGGTCATTATCCATTCTATGGAATCCAAAGTCGCGCCAAGCGAGGCCATAATCTTTGAAAAGCCGACATTAACTATCGTTGCGTCAAGCACCGCAATGAATGTGCCTATCATAACATTGCAAAGCACCCACCACTTGTAACTTTTGTGCTCGTGCTGGAGAGAGGGAATGCTTCTAATTATTCTTCTCTTTATGGCGTGATGCGGAGAGGCCACACTACCTCATCTTTATGAGTACTTCAACAGACATACCTGGAAGGAGTTTCCCCGAATATTTCTCCTGCTCTCTACTGTCCGGAGTAATCTTTATTGGTATACGCTGGGTTATCTTGGTAAAATTACCTGCAGCATTGCTTGCGGGAATAAGAGAGAACTGGGAAGCAGTATTGGAACCCAGCTGGGTAACCTTCCCCGACAACTTAATCCCGGAATAGGCATCCACCGTTATCTCCGAACTTTCACCGAGAGCTATCATTGAGTATTTTGTTTCTTCAAAATTTGCCGTTACCCAGATATTCTTCAAGTCATAGACTGTAAGTACCGCCTGGCCTGCTGAAACAACATCGCCCGGAAGTACCCATTTCTTTGCCACCACACCGTCCATAGAGGCTTTTACTTCCGCATTAGTTAACTGGGTCTCTACGACGCCCAACTGGGCACTGGAGGTTTTTATCTGGGATTTTGCTATAGAGTCCGAGACCTTTGCCGCCTGGAGCGCCTTTTCGGCATGGTCATATTGTTCTTTGGCCACTATCTTGTTGTTATATTGATTTTCAATCCTGGAGAAATCTTCTTCCGCCCGGGTAAGGTTAACCTTTGCCAGTTTGCTGTTTTCTTCCGCAAACGCAAGCGCCGCTTTGGCCTGTTCTTTTTGCGCAAGGAGGTCGGAGGCATCAAGTTTCATCAATATCTGGCCTACTTTCACATTCTCGCCTTCTTTTACAAGTATCGAAGCTATCCTTCCGGCGTATTTTGAACTCACGGTAACCTTATCTGCTTCAATCAATGCGTCATCGGTATATACCGTACTGCTGGACTTCATATACCAAACGGTAAATGCCACCGCCGCCAAAATTATTATTATCCATATCGCCATAAACATCTTCTTTTTTTGCCCGTTATTGCTCTCTATCTTCCGGGGCGCTGCCTGCTTGTGTGTTTCCATTACTCCTCCGATCCTTTAAGTTAAAATATTGTTAGCAATGCTAACTATTATTTATACCATAATTCAAATATTTTTTCAATAAAACTCTTAATAAGAAACAAGGCACAAGTTTAAAGTATTTCACTCACATAAATATCCCACAACGGTTGTAGGCCTTACGCTGCTAAAAGCGCAGCTGATGTCACAGATAAAAAAACAGATGACACAGATACACAATCTTAAAAATTAAATATTCTTCAACGATTTTAGACCTTATGGACTTTATCTCGCTATGTCAACGGTAGTTGACATCTATATATCCTTCCTATCGAGAAAAGCTTTGCTTATAGACCTTTATGGACCTTTACAAACCCCTTCCCGACTATCTTATATCTTCTCAATCGGCTTAACCGATTGGCCATTCGGTATCTTCGCCGAGTTTTGTACCGGCTTTGCCCATTTTACTGCGTTGAGTATCACGCGCTGGACATTTTTATTATGATAGGTGGGATGGGTTTCATGGCCGGGGCGGAAGTAGAATATTTTGCCTTTGCCCCTTATGTAACAGCAGCCGCTCCTGAAAACCTCGCCGCCTTTGAACCAGCTCACAAAAACCAGGGACTGGGGATACGGGACATCAAAGAACTCACCGTACATTTCTTCATGCGGAAGTTCGAAGTATTCCGGCAGGCCTTCGGATATAGGATGGCCGGGATGGGTGACCCAGAGCCTTTCCTTCTCTCCTGCTTCCCTCCAGGTAAGTATGCAGGAGGTGCCCATGAGTTTTTTGAATATCTTTGAAAAGTGACCGGAGTGCAGGACGATAAGTCCCATCCCCTGGAGAACATGTTTATGCACCCGCTCCACTATCTCATCTTTAACCTCACCGTGCGCCATATGCCCCCACCAGATAAGGACATCTGTGTTTTTCAACACCTCTTCGGTAAGTCCGTGCTCCGGCTCCACCAGGGTTGCAGTCTTAGCGGTTATCCCCTTATCCTTATTAAGCGCGGCAGCAATTACGGTATGCATCCCTTTAGGATAGATTTTCTTTATCTTTGGATTTATCAGCTCGTGCTTGAACTCATTCCAGACGGTAACTTTGATTTTCGACATACACTCTCCTTTTATCAGATAACAAGAATACAAGAAGAAACTACCTTGATGTGTTTATCTTGCTTTCGATTGTACCTTGTACTTTATTCTCATTACCACGAAAATAGTATTTCTCCTGTAACCGGGCCAACTTCCATGTATACTCCGTCAGCACCGGAAACTCTCTTGGGGGTCTTGAAAGCCCCGACTAAATAAGGAAAAGCCGGGTCAGTCAAAATTTTGACCTGCTTTTCCGTTCCGGAGACAGGGTAAAATCTTAGCACGGCGTTTTTCAGGTTGGTGACCAGAAGACGCCGGCTAACCCCGAAATGGACGGCAGGCAGTTCGCGGCATTCAACTTTCGTACCCGAAGCCTGTTTAACAAAAATACGGCATTCATTATGCCACGCAGGCGGCAGGAGATAGTGAGCTCCGGTTTTATCCACTGTTGCGTGCGTCCCGGTAAATAAGGGCGCGCCCTCAGGGGAACTAAAGCTGATTTTGGCAACATCATGGGGATTATACCCGCTGAAGTAAAAACCATTACGGGAACGCGAGACCGTGTGTAAAGGTGTCCGCTGAAGGGTGGTTGCTTTTGAGTGGCTTATTTTCAAACCACCCATTTCAGCCGCCAGCAGTCGCACCAGTTGCTCTGCCGGGAAATACTTTGAAGCCGGCAAAGGTAATGGCAGTGGTCCACCCATCTTCTTTTCGTCGCAGGTCACGGTTCCACGAAGCCAACCGAGTTTTCCGCCTTTCCAGGCCGGTAGTTCAGCCAGCACGGCAAGAGCATAGGAGTTCTTCCCTCGCTTTGCAGTTGCAAGATAACGCAGATTCTTTTTGGGCTTGCCAGAAAGTTCCAGAGGCCCGCCGGAAATAATTGCCGGATGATGAAGCAGTTTACCGTAAGCAATACCATCGGCCCTGGTCCAGGATTTTTCCAGTGTCAGGGCAAGATCACCCTCGGCCTCAGGCGCAAGAGAAAGACCGAGTAAATCCAAAAGCTCTTTGTCTCCGACCGCCACAGGACCGTAGAAAATAACGCGGCCGCCATTTTTTATCTTTTCAAAAAGTTTTGCCCGTAATTTACTGCCCTTTTCCGGAACAGGGGTAATAAGCAGAGAGCCTTTCAAGATTTCGGGCGCCGCAGAAAGATAGTTACCGGAACTAATTACGGTATTGATAGGGGCACCGTTATTGATGGCCCCGCGGACATACCAGTCCCCGAAATATACTTCGCGCAGAGCAGGATTTTTTCCGAAAACTTTCTCGTGATATTCCTTAAACGGATAAACCCAGACCAGCGGTCCAGCCTGGTCCGGCGCGTTTTCCCGGGCCCGTAAAATATGAGAAGTAACATCCGCCGGCACTTGCGCGGGCATCTCGCCTTTTGAATCGTCCACGGAGAGAAAGGCGAGAGTGTCAGGTGTTTCAGCAGTTCCCCGGCCGTTCAGACGGCTGACAGAAAGAGGCATATAGATATCATGCGGAAAACGCTGATAACGGTCGAGCCAGGGACTGTTCATCCACCACGGGTCGTGAGTATAAAAACGAAAAGGAAAACCTTTTCCGGGCAGTTCGGCAATATGGGACATCCAGCCGGCAAACTCGAGACCAAAATCAGCGTCCAGCGCCGCCCAGGGTGAATTGACCGGTGGTTCAAGCGGGCCAAATTTATAAATATCTAAAAGAGGAACTCCGTCCGAAGCCATATCTACGCCCGAGGTAAGATTGGTGCCGCGGGTGCGGACCAAAAGATCAGGACATTCCACACGAAAATCCTGCCAGAAACGGAGTATCCCTTCTTTTGAAGGCGCAACCGCTTCGGGCATAAATTTGTAACCGTCAAAAACCGAGCCGTTTAAACCCCAGGTTTCCATACCAAAGCCGAAGCCGTTGGAAAACCAGATGAAATCCAATCCGAGGTTTTTATTAAAAATCTTGAGCTGACGGCCCAGGAAAGTGCCGAGAGAGGTTTTATCCGGTATGCCGTTGGGAAAGCCGGCATAAGCCACCGTGTCTTCGTTTAAGACCGCGGCGCAGCCTAAAAAGGTCTTGCCGTACAAAGCGCCGCCGAGACAGATCTCGCGGTGCCTTTCATATTTAAAGGGTGATTTTGCGAACTCCGGACCGGGATCAAAGGTATTCCCGACTTTTACCGGGCGCTCAAGGATGCGTTCACCTTCGGTTTTTAAATCTTTAACAAGGCCTTTTAGCCAGCCGTAGGTCAAGATTGCAGTATTTTCACGGTAGATATAAGGCCGGCGGTGGAGCCCCAGGCCTTTGGGATCCAAAGAATCCCCGTGCGCGCCTATCCCCTGTGTGTCTTTTTCATCGGCCAGGCCGCCTTTTTTCTTAAGTTCTTGCGAATGCGCCCAGCGGTTAGCACCGCCGAGATAGCGGGCCCACTCAATTTCCGCATTCAAGTCCCCGCGGTAGTCAAGAATTTCTGAGCCATCAGCGGTCCAGAGCATTATATGCACTTCCTCGGCATATTCACAAAGCGGGAGCCATTGCCGGAACAACTTCCGGCAGACCGCGCGGCGGGTCTCCGCCGTATTGTCAAAGAAAGGTTTAAGGCTTATTTCCAGAGATACAACGCGAAATTTTTTCGGTTCCGGTACAAATGTCATATCTTAGCTCCTTTAAATATAAAAAAATGCGCCGCATTTAACCCCGGCGCTTTTTTAAATTCTGTATAAACTGTTTTCTTATTCAAATAAATATCCTTTAAAGATATTAAGACCTTACGCTGCTAAAAGCGCAGCTGATGTCACAGATAAAAAAACAGATGACACAGATACAGTGATGAAAATAATAAAAATCCTACAACGATTTTAGACCTTATGGACTTTATCTCGCTATGTCAACGGTAGTTGACATCTATATATCCTTCCTATCGAGAAAAGCTTTGCTTATAGACTTTATGAACCGTATTTATATTTCTACCTGATACAACCGGTACTTCTTATATAAGAAGCCGCCGATATCGCTGTCAAACTTATTGATGAGGTCGTTGTCTTCAAGGTTCCAGCTCATCTCGCACCAATCATATCTGCCGTTCGCTCGGATAGCTGTCTCATAGAAAATTTCCGCAACCAGACCGGTCTGCCGGTACTCTTTTAAACAACCGCCGATAAGGGACCTGCAACCTTTTATTTTAGGTTTGTACCAGAGAAATTTAAGGAGCCCGATTATGCCCATACCCATCATCCCTTCACAGCCGCTTACATGTTTTAATACCTCATTAAGGTTGGGAAGAGTTATAGCAATACCTGCAGGCTTGCCATCTTTCGTCTCAGCGATAATTACAACATTGGGATCCATAAACTGGAGCATACCTTCGGCCGCGCAATCCATCTCGGCGTCGGTCATCGGGACAAAGCCCCAATTTTTTTCCCAGGCCTGATTATAAACATCCTTGATTATCTGGATATCTCTTTCTTTGTTCTTCATATCAAAGCATCTTAATTTAAACTGGGAGGTTTTCTTTATCCTCAGCATCATTTTCTCTATTCTCTCCGGCACGCCCGTGTATTTACTCTTAAGGAAAGCATAAAGATCTTTTGCCTTTTTCATCCCGTAGTCCTCTGAAAGTTTGAGATAGTATTTGGGATTGTAAGGCATCATAATTGCCGGTTCAAAATTAAAGCCTTCCAGCAAAAAGCCATACTCATCATTCGACGAGGGTGACGCCGGACCCCGCATATAGACAGCGCCCTCTTGTTTGAGCCAGGCTTTCGCCGCATCAAAAAGAGCCCCGGAAACTTCCGTGTCATTTATAGATTCAAAGTAGCCAAAAAAACCGGCTTTTTCTTCGTGAATCTTGTTGTGCATCTCATCGGTTATTGCCGCGATACGGCCGGCAACTTTATTGTCTTTGTAGGCCAGAAAGAGTTTTCTCTTGGCATGCTGCCAGAAAGGATATTTAGTTACATCAAGCATTTTTCTATATTCGCTTTTCAGGTTGGGTATCCAGTAGGGGTTATTCTTATAAATCATCCAGGGCAGGTCTATGAATTCCTTTAGTTCGCCTTCTTTTTCAACTTCCCTTATGGAAATAGTCATTTTTCTCTCCTATGTTAAGACGATTGCGCTGACAAAATAACGATTCAATTATATAACTACTATTAGTTATTGTCAACAACCTAAACTTCGGCGTCAGTAGCATAGGAAAATCTTAAAAAAAGAGTAGATAAATAAACTAAAAGTAATATAATATGGTACATTGAGTTTTCAAGGAGCTTAATATGGAGCAGAATTCTTTACCGAAAATAGCTTTTGCAGGGACCAAGGTTAGTCGTCTTATCTGCGGGTGCAATCCTATAACCGGGTTCTCGCATTTTTCCGAGGAGAAAGACTGGGAGTTTAAAAAATACTATAACTTTGCGAATACCCATAAACTTATTGAAGAATGTTTTCAAAACGGGATTAACACGATGCAGTTACGCGGAGATAAGTTTTACTTAAGGCTCATGCTGGACCACCGCGAGCGGGGTGGTAAAATGAATTTTATCCTCGTAACCGCAAATGAACTTAGAGACTTGAAAGCGAATATTAGGGAAATAAAACAATACGGGCCGCTTGCGGTATATTATCACGGAACTTATGTCGATAATGCCTGGCACGAAGGCAAGATAGACGAGATAGGCGATTTCGTAAAATTCATGAAAGATAACAGTATCTTCGTCGGGATAGGCTCGCATATGCCCGAAGTAATTGAATACGCCGAAGAGAAAAACTGGGAGACGGATTTTTATATGTGTTGTCTCTATAATCTGGCAAGAAAAACCAAGACCATCCAGGGCCTTAACGCAACAGGCGTAGAAGAGAAGTTTATTGACAATGACAGAGACAGTATGACCGAAATGATCCGTAAGATAAAAAAAACATGTCTGGCCTTCAAAATCCTCGGGGCCGGCCGGAAATGTGAGAATAAAGAAACGGTAAAAGAGGCATTTGAGTATGCCTTCAAAAGGATAAAACCTATTGATGCTGTGGTAGTCGGAATGTTCCAAAAAGACAAAAACCAGGTCAGGGAAAATGCTGAAATAGTAAGGGGTATATGAGAAAATATATTTTCGCAGGGCTTTTAAGCGCACTGGCTGCACTTTCTTTTGCTGAGGTTTCAGTTTCCGGGATTTTTTCGGAAAATATGGTCCTCCAACAGGGCAAAGAACTAAACATTTGGGGTTTTGCCGAGAACGGCGAGAGCGTGACCGTTTCTTTTCTTGAAAATAAAGCAGCCACAACGGCAAAAGACGGTGTCTGGGCCGTCAAACTTCCTCCTGCCAAAGCCGGCGGGCCTTTTACACTGAAAATTTCCGGTACCAATACTCTCGAGTTTAAAAATGTCCTGGTCGGCGAGGTTTGGTTCTGCAGCGGCCAGTCCAACATGGGCGTTCCTCTTTCCGGCTCCGCAGAAGTTGCGGAAATAAAAAATATAGAAAATCCCCTCATTCGATTTTATAAACCGCCTTCTTCCTTAAAAGCCGACGCGATAACCAAACCTTTGGAAAAAGCCGGCTCCGCCTGGTCGCTCTGCACCGAGTCCGGCGCGAAAAGTTTTTCCGCGGTGGCCTATTATTTCGGCGCGGAACTTCAGAAAGAATTAAAGGTCCCGGTGGGCCTGATTTTAAGTTTTTATAGCGGCTCCCCCATAGAATCCTGGATGAGCGCAGAAGCCTTGAGTCTTTCCGGCGAGGACAAGTTAAATGAAATCTATGAAACTAACCCCAAAGAATATCTGGAAAAAGCCGCGACTTTTAAACAAAAAGTAATGGCCGCAAGAAAACTACTTGCCGGTAAACCCAAAAAGAAAGGCGAGGCCTCTTCCTGGACTCCGAGCATACTTTACAACAGCATGGTCAACCCCCTCCTCCCCTACACAATCCAGGGGGTCATCTGGTATCAGGGCGAATCTAACGGCTCGAAGGCCTATGCGTACCGTGAAAAATTTCCCGAACTTATAAGAAGCTGGCGCAGGGATTGGGGCCAGGGTGACTTTCCCTTCCTTTTCGTCCAACTTGCTCCCTGGCAGATAACCTCGGACCTGGCCTACGGCGGTATAGGCACCTGGGCGGAGTTAAGAGACGCTCAACTTTTCACTTTGAAAACCGTAAAAAATACCGCGATGGCGGTTACCGTTGATGCCGGAGATAGAGCCAATATTCATCCTACAAGGAAAAAGCCGGTGGGAGAAAGACTGGCGGCGGCAGCAAAAGCCCTGGCCTATGGAAAACCCATAGAATATATGGGCCCGGTCTATGACAAGATAGAAATAAAAGGAAGTAACGCAATTATCAGTTTCACTCATTCAGCCGGTGGCTTAATAGCAAAAGACGGCGCGTTAAAAGGTTTTACAATCGCCGGTACAGATAAGAAGTTCGTCCCCGCCCAGGCGGAGATAACCGGAAACACTGTCGTGGTAAGCAGCAGCGAGGTAGCAAGCCCTGTAGCCGTAAGGTACGGTTGGGAAGATTATCCGGAGGTCAATCTCTGGAACAAAGACGGTTTTCCCGCAAGCCCCTTTCGGACCGACAATTTTACTTTGATAACCCAAAAGGGGCACTAATGGAAAGCAAAGTTGACCTCATGAATTCGGGTGATTTTAAAGAACTCTGCAAATTGCTTGACCAGTCTTTTTCATATACAAAACCTTTTGACAAAACATATTGCCACATCTGTAATAACCTTCCGGAAAATTATGCTCAACATCTCGTTATAAGGGATAAAGGCAAGATTGTAAGCCATGTCGGAGTATTTCCGATGCCGATGAAGATTTATGGCGGTGGTATTTTAAGGATTGGAGGCATAGGCGCAGTTGCTACTTTCAAAAAATACCGCGGCCGCGGTTTTATGAATCTGCTTATTGAAAAATCAATAAAAGAAATGAAAAATAAATATGATATTTCCTGGTTGAGCGGCGATAGGAGAAGATACAGGACTTTTGGCTGGGAAAACAGCGGAAGAAAGGCGGTCTTTACACTCAACGCAAGGTCGGTAAAGAAAATCAAAGTTCTTAAATTCAATATCAGAAAATGCAAGAAAGAACCGGAATATTTAAAAGCGATAGAAAAACTTCACGACGGAACAGGGCTGGGAATAAAGAGATCTCCTACGGAAAACAAACTGGTTTATAACCGCCTGAAAAAAGATATTTATCTGGCTTTTAAAGGAAACCGGCCGGTTTCTTATATAATTATAAATATCAATCAAGACCGGTTAAACAAAAAACTCTTTACGGCGAATGTAAACGAATACGGCGGCAATATCGAAGGCATCAAAGCTCTGGCAAAGTATGTAATAGAGCAACTTGGCTGCGAAAAACTCACGGTGGCAACACCCGTCTACAATAATAGATATAAAAGACTCTTCACCGGCATGACTTCGCTTGTGTCCATAGCCGCTTACGGAGAAATGCTGAAAATTTTAAATCTAAAGGGCGTCCTGAAGAGTTACGAGAAGCAGATGACCCTTAAGCTAAAAACCTCTAAAATGAAAGTAAAAACAGATATAACCCTCCGCCTTAAAGAGACCGGCGAAGCAGTCACCTTAAACATCGGTAAAGAAGTTAAAGTCACCGGTAAATTATCAAAAAAAATAATAACCCTAAACAGCAAAGACATGGTAAGACTCCTCTTCGGCCTGACAAAACCCTCCGACGATTTTAAATTCCCCACGGCTTTCGCCCCCCTCGACCTAATCTTCCCCCTGGATTACTTCTTCTGGGAGAATGAGACAGTATAGGGGAGTTACCTTTCTTAATGTTATACGCAGGTGAGACAAATATACCTAAAAATTATTCCAAAAAAAAACATTTCACTTTTTTTTAAGTTTTTAGGCAGATAACAAGCAAAAGGTGTGTTTATTCAGTCCTAATCTCACATAAGAATAAAATATCGCTTCAATAAATAGGTCTTACCACTTATTGGTATCTTAATTTAGCCTTTTTTCCAGTGGATAACTTTTTCACAGTAATAGCATTTGCCGTTATGAACGCAGATGACATCACCACATTTGTTACATTTCCACTCTTTTCTTTCTTTAGCCAGGAACTTCTTCATTCCGTGTTTCTTTATGTATTTAAGGTTATCAATCGGGCTTTCCTGCCTGGCATAGCTGTTTTTGTATCTTTTTTCCAGCCGTTTGAGCATATCGCAAGGGAAATATTCACACTGATAGCAAAATTCAATTTTATTAATGTTACCTGTCTTGCACCTTGTGCATTTTCCCCCAACTATATTACACCCCTCACAATGCCGTATCCGCCCTTTTGCCTGTCTTAACCCATTTAAATATGATAGATACATGCTACAAATCCCGCAATTAATTCCACAAGCTGCAATAAGTTCAACCTTCATGCTTGAAATTCTCCGATGATAAGAAATCGCACGTTAATAAAAGGACCTGCCCCGCTTTTTTTGCTTTTATCATCCATCATTCATTACCCATTGTCTTATTTTATTTATCTATGCGAAAAGAAATGCCAGCCGCCCAGGTCTCTGGAGTTGCCTTTGTCGCCTTTGAGCAGTTCTTTGTAGTTTGCCGAGACTTTTTTGAAGGCGTTTGCGTGTTCTTCGATTATTTCCGGATAGAATTTTTTAAACCACGGCACGCCGTAGGTACGGGCGTTAATACTTTCGCTTACGGGTAAACTTCCTTTTAGTTGTCTCAGGTCTCTTTTTGTATGGGCAAGACGCGTTGGCTTGCCGTGCCCGTAGACATCACAGGTGTTAAAGAGCGCGTGCAGGTGGAGAGGTTTGTTACAGCCCGGCCCGCAGGCCGTTGCTCCTTCCGCTCTAACCGCCTCAGCAAATCTTGTTACCGAGAGACCACCGAGTTCTTCCGGTTTATAAAGCCCGTGGGCAACATACCAGCCGCCCATAGTACTGCCGGAGTTTTTATCGGGTCTGTGCGCTTTCAGTCCCGGGGTGCCTTCGAGTAAATCCCAGAAGTAGTTCATAGCTTTCTGAATCTCTTTCATTCTGATGTCATGATATTTAAGCTGGACCAGACCCACCGCCGCACTCAGCTGATGCATCCGGTATTTATAGCCGCCCAGAGGCAGGCCGGCGAAAGGTTTCAAATACGCAGTTTTTATTTTACCGTCAAACCTCTCATAATGCCCGAAGGCAATCGCTCTTTCGTAAATTTCAAGGTCGTTGGTCACGAACATACCGGCTTCACCGGCAACAAAAGACTTGCCGCTCATCAAAGACATTGCGCCCACATGGCCTATCGTACCGACTTTTCTTCCTTTATAGAGCCCGCCTTGCGCATGCGAGATATCTTCGATAACTTTCAGTTTATATTTTTTTGCGAGTTTCATAATGGGATCCATATCGCAGGGGTGGCCGACATAATGTACCAGAACAATTGCCTTTGTTTTTTTCGTAATGTGCCTTTCTATATCTTTAGGATCAAGGCAAAGGGTATCCGGATCCACTTCCGCAAAGACCGGGGTCGCGCCCAGAGAAAAGGCCTGAACTACGGAAGCCCAGTAGGTAACACTGGGGCAGATTATTTCGTCGCCGACGCCGACTTTGCACCCGTACATAGCCGCCTGGACAGCCGCTGTCCCGTTATGAAAACCCAGAGCATATTTCATATCAAGCCAGCCGGCAGTAGCCGCTTCGAATTTTTTTGTTATATCCGTGCCTGACATCCCGCCCCGTCTCAGGACTTCAAGGACGGCCTCTTCATCTTCCTTTGTTATAATAGGCCATTTGAAAGCATCTTTCCGGTCTCTTGTGACTGCCGGGGTACCGCCTAAAAGCGCTAATTTACTCATACTAACCTCCATTTCATCAGCTTCTCCGCCAAAAAGCGTTGGCGGATTTCGCTATGCTCAACTTCTCATAATTCACCTTGTTTTTCTTCCATCTATTAACTATTGTTCTATTGTTCCATTGCTCTACCCCGGGAGTAGGTATGGATGAGGGTAATGATTCACTTAAAGTCTGTAAAAGTCTATCAAGGTTCGTAAAAGTTTTTAAATGAAAGACCAGAAAATATCGTCTGATACTTTTTAGATTTGGAACTTCCACCTACCCTCTCCATTAAATATCCTTCAACGATTTTAGACCTTATGGACCTTATCTCGCTATGTCAACGGATGTTGACATTTATATATCCTTCCTCTCGAGAAAAGCTTTGCTTATAGACCTTTATGGACCATTAACAATATTCCTAAGTTTTTAAGACTTTAAAAACTATTTTTACACTAGCCGTTTCTCAGTTCTTTCCAGACGGCTATCATTTTATAAAAGTTTCTTCTGGTGGTGGCATCGGTGCTCAAGTAGATGGAATCTCCCGGGGCCAGAATGTAACCGCCTCCGCTCGCAAGTTTATGCACCGCATCTTTAACTGCGGCTTCTACTTCCGCTTCGGTGCCCTTTTCCAGCACGAGAAAGTTATTTACCCCGCCGCAAAGTGCCATTTCTTTGCCTACCGTCTCTTTTATTTTTACCAGGTCGGTGTTACCGAGGAGCGGGTCAAAATTTGAAAAGATGTCAAATTTTAATTCTTTAAACATCTCCAGGAGAGACATAGTCCCGGAGTTCATACAGTAATCATAAGTAACATTAGCCCGGTGACAGGTCTCTACTTCGTCTTTTAGAAAATCAAAAAACAACTCTCTGTAAAGTGCAGGGGACCAGAAGTCTGTGCTCTCATACCAGCCGCGCCTTATCATATGATCTACTCCGCCCTCAAGCATTATTTCCATTCTTCGTTTGTTCCACTTTCCTACAATGGCAGTATATCTTTTCAAAAACTCCGGGGCATCCTGGGAAGCCAACAAAACATTCTCCACGCCGGAAAACCAGATAAGCGAATCGCCTACACCGGAGAGATAGCCGGTCATAATTAAACCTTTTTCGTCGCAAAACTTTTTTGTTTCTTTTGCGTCCTTCATAAAGTCATCCAGCTCTTTACCTTCCGGAGAGACAAGGATCTGTTCCAGCTTTTCAAGGTCTTCTTCTTTTTCTACCAGGAACTGTTTTGATCTTGACACATTATGGTCGCTAATCAATCTTATTGGCCCGGGATAATCTTCTGTTCTACGCACCACCTGGAACAATGAGCCTTTTTTTGTTATATATTCCTTGTGAAGAATCGGATAAATCTCGTTTTTTTGCGTTTCTATCCATTCCTTTACGGTATAATTTGCAGTGGAATTTATCGGGGGAGTTATCGAAACCGCTGTATCCAGACCCAGTTCAAGAAAAAATGAGGCCCTTTCATATTTATCCGGATACATTTCGCTCACGAAGGTCACAACGCCGTGGCAGATACCGTCAAAACACATAGGCAGGTGGTCGGTTTTCTCATGCCTGATAGTCGCTTTTATTCTTTCTTTAGAACTCATCTTTTGCATGTTTTTCTCCTTTAAGTTGAGCT
>Ga0114951_10002194_pt1 | contig 22569 bp, 23 predicted proteins | sample AM7aDNAmetaG_FD_88677 | JGI IMG/M metagenome (GOLD analysis project Ga0114951, IMG submission 88677) | Freshwater microbial communities from Finland to study Microbial Dark Matter (Phase II) - AM7a DNA metaG | ecosystem: Environmental > Aquatic > Freshwater > Lake | place: Finland: Lake Alinen... | reverse complement strand
GAAATTGGGGCAAGGCTTTAAATCAGTTTGCTATACTCTACGCTGATAGGATGCCTGATTGAAGATGAGAATATTTATTTACACAAAATATCTGACACCCTCAAATCCTGAGCATTGGCAGGATCGAATATCATGAAATTAGCTTGGATAAATAATAATTCCGCTGATGCGGCACCATATTACAGTTCAGAGCCAATAGGTGTCAGGACACATTCATCAATGTCTCCTTTTGTCTAAAGAATAGCCTCGATCCCTTTGCGGTGGATCACATTCAGCAGCACGAGAGCCGCGCCTATCGGACGCTTTGCGCCACGCTCCAATTGTGAAACATACCCTACCGTTAAGTTGAGATAGCGGGCAAAAACCGCTTGGCTCAAGCGCACTTGTTCTCGTATCATGCGAATGTCTTTACCTGTCAGCGGTTCAACAAGCTTGTTTTTATCCTTCAAGCTGAGGTGACGCATAGTAATTTTTTCGTAAGCCCCTTTACCCAAAACACCCGCGTCCTTCATGTCTTTAGCCGTTTCAAGTAGTGCTTTTGTAAGTTATCCTATTGGTACATATTCTTTTGGGCTACGCAAGAATTTTAACAAATCGTGATTTTCTAATTATCGGGTCGTTGGTAATGATCGGGATATCAAGATATCTTGCTGTGGCGGCTATAAGTCGGTCATGTAGTTCTGGAATATCATCTATCTCGGAAGCTGCTTTGAGTATTTCCATGCTGAGTGGTTCAAACTGATAGTTGCTGCTTTTCAAAAGGTCTTCTGTTTTAATCAGATCAATTGATATTCTGTTCTTCTCGAATAGGTAAAGAATCTCCATTAGGACAATGGCGGGTATGATAATCAAACTTTTGCCGCTATCGGCGGAAAGGAACGCCTGATGGCATTCTTTGTTAATAACCTTTTGCCCCATCATAAACTTAATCAAGGCTTGAGTATCCGTTACGTAGCTATTCACCGGAAGCTTCCTTGTCCACATGATTCCATGTTTCTTGCCGGAATTTTTTCAATGAAGAAAAGTTGATTTGCTGGTCTTTTAGTATGCCTTGCAGTCGCAGTATTTTCTCTTTGCCCAGCTTATTTTTATGCCGCATAAAATCAACATATTCTGCAATGGCATGTAAATCCCGATCATTGAGACCAGTCAACTTTGTGTATATATCATGTTTATTTAACGCAACGCTGTTATTCATATATCGATGCCTCCTTTTTTTACCAGGAAATCATTTCCGTTTTGTTTTGTATAATATACCATACCTTTTATTTTATCCAGAAAAAAAGCTGGTATCATGAAATTAGCTGGGGTAAATAGTAGTGCCGCTTATGCTGCATCATATTACACAAAAAGCCAATAGAAGTCAGGTGACATTTTTTGAATGTCTCCTTTTGTCTAAAGAATAGCCTAAATCCCTTTGCGGTGGATCACATTTGGCAGCACGAGTGCCAGAGAAGCCTGAAAGTTTGTGGATGCGGGAGATTAAATAATTAAGGATACTGCCATCAAAATGCCTGGTTACTTTTCTAATATGGAAATGATTTTATCTATAGTTTCTGTAATTTTTTCTTTTTTGAGATGACCAATTTTGTAGAGTAAAATCTTCTTGTCGGCAGTAAAAATACGATTGGGCCTGATATTGCTAATTTTATTCAAATTGCCGGATTCAAAGTTATTGTCATTAAGCTCAATAGAATAAGGATCCATGATTTTATGGCTGGTAATCTGGCACAAGATCAGATCGTCGCCGGAAAGTTCAGCAATAATAAGATGGTCGTCTTTTTGCGGCGGTTAAATCGGAAAATGGAAACGGAACAACTACAACATCACCTTTTATAAATCTTTCCATGCCTCATCCTCTTCGGCAGATAGCCAATCTTTTTGAAGAGCGGACTCACTAAGTAAAGTGTTTTCCATTCGTTCTTTAACGCGTTTGGTTTTTAGACAATTTACAAAATCATAAATTTCATCCGTAAATTCGGTAGGCAAAGAATCAATCTCTTTATGTAATAATTCTTTTGGTCGCATAAAAATCTCCATCCATTAGTTTTGAAAATAACAGAACAATTACCTAAATGCAAACAATTCAATTCTCAGCCGTTGGCTGTTGATTGATTATTAAATCAGTTTGTGCTAATATTTTTTACAAATAAGGAGGTAAATCTATGCCCTCAATGATAATTAAGGAAGAAGCCCACAAAATTATCGATCGGATGCCTGTAGGTGCTACATGGAATGATTTGATGTATGAAATATATGTGCGTGAGGTAATTGAGCTTGGATTGGCTGATAGTAAAGCCGGACGCACAAAAGAAGTGAAAGAAATCCGGGCAAAGTATGGCTTGCCAGAGTGAAAGTTTACTGGACAAATACTGCTGAAGGTCATCTTGATGCCCTCTTCAACTATATTGCGCAGAATTCCCCGGAGTATGCCAAAAGCATGGTTGATCGTATCACTCGGCGATCCCAGCAAATTGCCAAATATCCACTCTCCGGTCGCGTGGTTCCTGAATACGATTTCAATCAGATTCGGGAAGTGATTGAAGGTTCCTACCGTATTATCTATCATATCAAATCAGACCAAATTGATGTTCTGGCAGTTATCCATGGTGCCATGAATATCAATATTCTGCACTCTTCAGAAGAGGCAAATAATTGAGTCGAACCAATTGATCTAATTGGCGCGCTTCTCGTATTGAGGATTTTTCATCACCCTTTCTAATGGTAATCAGCACAGCAATTATGAATCTAAACTTAATGCTTTGTAGCATGTGGTCATGGCTCACTACTTCCGATTGCGCAACTAGGAATAAGTAGTCTTATTTTTCCATACCCTGCGCAGGCGCAAAGAGTTGCTGACAACTGATACTGAACTCAAAGCCATGGCTGCGGCGGCAAATTCGGGATTAAGCAGTATCCCGAAGAAAGGATACAAAGCGCCAGCGGCGACAGGAATGCCTACCACATTGTAGAAAAAAGCCCAGAAAAGATTCTGTTTGATCACGCGCATTGTTGCTTGTGACAGGCTGATGGCTTCAGGAACTCCCAGCAAATCATCTCGGATCAAAGTTATGTCGCTTGCTTCAATAGCCACATCAGTTCCCGCGCCAATGGCAATGCCGACATCCGCTGCTGCCAACGCCGGGGCGTCATTGATCCCGTCACCAACCATGGCCACAACTTCACCCGCCTTTTGCAGTTTTCTTATTTCATCAGCCTTGTTGCCCGGAAGAACATCCGCCAGTACCTGATCAATGCCTAACTGATCGGCTATAGCTTTAGCCGTGCCGGCATTATCGCCGGTAACCATCATCACTTTTAACCCTCTGTGCTTTAAACTTTCTATCGCCGGTTTTGCCGAATTTTTCGGCACATCCGCCAGAGCGATAAGGCCGATAACTTTTTTCTCAACAGCAACATAAACAACGGTTTTCCCTTCATGCGTCAGCCGAAAAGACTGCTCATCCAAATCGGCAATCGTAACGTCTTCATTCTGCATTAGCAGACGATTGCCTATCATGCAGAATTTGCCGTCAATTTCCGCTTTAGCGCCCATACCGGATAAAGCACTAAAATTATCTGCTTTTGCGATAGAAACTTTTTGAGTTTGCGCACTCTTTAAAATGGCCTGTGCCAGCGGATGTTCCGAAGTCTTTTCTAAGGCAGCCGCATAGGTCAACACCTCTTGTTCATTCAATCCCGTGGCAGTTATAATATCTGTAACTACCGGTTCACCTCGGGTGAGTGTACCTGTTTTATCGAAGACGACAACTGAAAGCTGATGTATCTTTTCCAGAGCTTCGCCACCCTTAATTAAAATTCCACTTTGCGCTCCTAAACCTGTGCCCACCATGATGGCCGTGGGCGTGGCCAGTCCCAAAGCGCAAGGACAGGCAATGACCAGCACGGAAACAAAGTTAATCAAAGCGCGGCTGAAACTGCTTTGCGCGGGGAGGAAATACCAGATGGCAAATGTAACAAAAGCAATAACAAAAACCGTGGGGACAAAAACAGAGGCAACCTTGTCGGCCAGACGTTGAATCGGTGCTTTGGAGCCTTGTGCCTCTTCGACCAGGCGGATAATTTGCGCCAAAGCGGTTTCGGATCCCACGCCTGTAGCCCGGAACGTAAAACTGCCTGTTTTATTCAGAGTGGCGGCAAATACCTTTTGGCCGATTTCTTTGGTCACAGGCATGCTCTCACCGGTGAGCATTGATTCGTCAATTGTGGAATTACCCGATAAAAGAACTCCATCCACGGGAATTTTTTCGCCGGGTTTGACAAGCAGGGCATCGCCAATCTGCACCTCTTCTACGGCAACTTCCAATTCTTCATCTTTCCTGATCAGATGTGCCGTTTTTGGCTTAAGACCCATCAGTTGCTTTATTGCTGACGAAGTTTTTCCTTTGGCTTTGGCCTCCAGAAGCCTGCCCACCAGGATGAGTGTGACGATCATTGCCGCTCCGTCATAATAAACGTGAGGCATAACGCCTGCTGTCATAAAAAAATGAGGAAAAAAAGTTGCTGCCGCGGAATATGCATAAGCGGCAAGAGCACCCACAGCAACAAGAGTGTTCATATCTGTTGTTTTTTGCAACGCGGCTTTAGCAGCGCCTACGAAAAAACGGTTGCCCACCCAAAAAACGGCGGGAGCAGTTAAGATAAACATGGCATAGAGCATTGCTTGATGGGGGATTATCTGCAGAAAGCTAAACCAGTGCTGCATGGAACCAAAGAAAATAATAATACTTAAGACCGCGCCGCAGGTTACTTTTAATTTCAAATCTTTTAGTTCTTTGTCTCTGGCTGCTTCAATAGGATCAGCCAGAGTGTCTTTCAATTCACCTAAAAAATCATAGCCTTGCCCGGTAATCACTTCGTTCAGAGCCTCAATGCCACCCCATTTTGCCCCATGAATAATTGTGGCACGTCCGGTAGCCAGGTTGACATTTGCATCGATGATGCCTGCCTCATCTTTTAGCGCGTTTTCGACTCGCCGCACACAGGCAGCGCATGTCATCCCGCCCACGGAAATAGTGATTTTGGCCTGATCCAAATCAGATGTTACATTATTTTCCAACTTCAAACCCCGCCTTTTTGATTGCTGCGTCAACTGCTTTGGTATCAACGGCTTTTGTTTCCTCATAAGTCGCCTCACCGGTTTTTAAATCGACTTTAACATCTTTGATGCCTTCAATACCGCTCAGTGCTTTCGTCGCGGCCATAACGCAGTGCCCACAAGTCATCCCTTTGATTTTTATGCTTGTCATCTGTTAAACCTCCATGAAACAAATTTTAAACTAATGTAAGAACTTTTAGCCCCAATAGCAAGGTCGGCAGTCAATATTTTTGGTTTATTTTGTTAATAAAAGGCATTATATCATGCTTGATTAAAAATTTATTCTATATTAGAATAATTGCTAAGGTGAGAAATGATTATTCGTTGTTGGGGCTCCAGAGGCTCTATACCTGTTTCGGGCAAGCAATATTTGCAATACGGCGGTAACACCACTTGTCTCGAAATCAGGACAAATGATGACAAAATATTGATCGTTGATGCCGGTTCCGGTATTCGTGAGGCGGGCAATTCTTTTCTTGCAGCCGGCCGTCGAGATTTCACTCTTTTGTTGACGCATGCCCATTGGGATCACATCATGGGCTTTCCATTTTTTAAGCCAGTTTATTCACGCAAAACCAATTTGAATATCTGGGGCTGTCCGTTTGCCCAGTCTTCAATAAGAGAAATGCTTTCGCGCGTTATGGCGCCGCCTAATTTTCCGGTAAATTTCGATGCAATCCACGCAAATATATCATATTTGGAAACGTGCCTTGAATCCTATACTCTTGGTTCAATGATTATCACGCCCATAGCTCTTAGCCACCCTAATCAGGGTACTGGTTATAAATTTGAGGAAGACGGTAAATGTTTTGTTTTTCTCACCGATAACGAACTGGGTTACAAGCATGAAGGCGGACTTGATTTTCAGGATTACCTGGAGTTTTCACGGGGTGCGGATTTGCTCATTCATGATGCCGAATACAATGAAAAAGAATATAAAAAAACCCGCAGTTGGGGGCATTCTGTTTACAAAGATGCTCTTAATCTGGCGCTTGATGCCGGGGTGAAAAAATTAGGATTATTCCATCATAACCAGGAAAGGCCCGACACCGAAATTGACGCGATTGTGAACGATTGCCGAGAGGAAATCAGCAGGCGTGGCAAAAAAATGGAATGCGTTGCTGTTGGGCAATCAATGGAATTTAAGTTCTAACCTTTTCAGTTTTTCACGACAATATCTATTAATCAGGAGTTTCCAGAACATGACTTTCTTTCTGCACATCCTACTTATGGCAATAGCAATGTTGGGAATTATTATTGCAGTCGGCGCTGCCATTTTTTTTCGCAAGAAAAGCAGCTGGCTGAAAATTCATAAATCACTCAATGCATTTAGCCTTTTAGGAATGTCAGCAGGTCTGATCATGGCCGTTGTCTATGTTTCTGGAACAGGCGGTAAACACATCGATGGACTTCATCAATTTATCGGTTCAGCAACATTTGTTTTTATGGTCGCTACCTTGTTTTTGGGGTTTTATCAATTTAAAGCCAAAAATAAATTAACGCTGAGATCAATCCATCGCCTTCTGGGACGTTTTTCTTTGGTGCTACTCCTTATGGCAATAATGCTGGGATTAAAGCTAATTCATATAATTTAAACCTTCGGCAATCATCCTGAAAAAATATATCCCCGATTACGCCCTTATGGTCAAAATATGTTTCTTCCTACAACCAGCGCGGAATTAAAAAAATTAAAGTGGGACAAGCTCGATGTAATTCTCGTCACCGGAGATGCTTACATTGACAGCCCTTTTATTGGTGTTTCCGTAATTGGCAATGTTCTTGCCGATGCCGGATTTCGCGTGGGGATCATCGCCCAGCCTGATATTCACAGCAATATTGATATCTGCCGCTTGGGAGAGCCGGGGTTATTCTGGGGGATCACCGGCGGCTGCATGGATTCAATGGTTGCCAATTATACGGCAACGAAGAAAAAAAGATTGACTGATGACTTGACTGCGGGAGGGAAAAATAACCGCCGCCCCGATCGAGCCTTGGTTGTCTATGCCAATCTCATCCGGCAGTATTTTAAAGATACCAAACCACTGGTGTTAGGCGGGATCGAAGCTAGTCTGCGCCGCATCGCCCATTATGATTTCTGGTCAGATTCCATCCGTCGGTCGATTCTGTTTGATACACGGGCTGATATTCTTGTTTATGGCATGGCCGAAAAGGCAATTCTGGAACTGGCGCAAAAGATAAAGAGCGGGCAGGAGACAAAAGACATTCGCGGCCTTTGCTATATTTCAGCTGCTCCGCCGCCAGACTACATCGAATTACCAGCCTACGAGGAAGTTGTTGGAAGTAATAAATCATTCACGAAAATGTTTGATACGTTTTATCGTAACAATGATCCGTTAACTGCCAAAGGTTTGTATCAGCAGCACGGCCCGCGTTATCTTGTGCAAAATCCTCCGCAACCGGCCTTGACAGTGGCCCAAATAGATCAAATATACGCTCTTAATTTTACCCGTGATGTCCATCCCTGTTATCAAGCGCAGGGCAAAGTAAGGGCAATGGAAACCATTAGATTTTCGCTAACGACTCATCGCGGTTGCTTTGGGCAGTGCAATTTCTGCTCGATCGGCCTTCATGAAGGAAGAACTACAATCAGCCGCAGCGAAAAATCAATTATGGACGAAGCGAAAAAAATTACCGAGCTGCCAGACTTTAAGGGTTACATTCTGGACGTTGGCGGCTCAACTGCCAATATGTACGGCATTGATTGTAGGCGCAAGCAAACTCAAGGTGCATGTCAGGATAAACGTTGCCTTTATCCGCAAGTATGTCCATCATTGAAGCCTGATCATAGCCGCCAGATAAATTTACTCGAGCGCCTGCGCAAGATCAAAGGCGTCAAAAAAATATTTGTAGCATCCGGTATAAGGTACGATCTGCTGGAGGCCGATAAGAAGCATTGCATAAGTTATATGCAGGAATTAGTCAAACATCATATTTCCGGCCAGTTGAAGGTAGCGCCGGAGCATGCATCTCCCGGTGTCCTTAAGCTGATGGGTAAGCCACAGCCAAAATCACTGATAAACTTCAAAGAGTTCTTTGATAAAACCAACAAGTCGTCAGGGCAGAAACAATTTCTTACTTATTACTTTATTGCCGCTCACCCCGGATGCACAGAAGTTGATATGCGCGAACTTAAATCCTTTGCCACAAGAGAACTGAAAATAAATCCGCAGCAGATGCAAATTTTCACACCTCTTCCTTCCACTTATTCCGCTTTGATGTATTTTACCGAAATCGATCCCTCAACCGGCAGAAAGATATTTGTGGAAAAGAATACTGCGAAAAAACAAAGGCAAAAAGATATTGTGGTTGGGAAAAATAATTGCTATTCGCGGTTTTGATAATTTAAGTGTAACTTCCTATTCAATGAGACAATTTAAGGAGTATTTCATACAATCGGTCATGGCTCTTCGTGACTCAGTCTTCGTTGCAGGATATTATCTGTCCTCCCAGAGTCTGGATATAGGGACGGCATACAGCTTATTCCCGAAAGGCACAACGGACGGGCCGTCATAAAGCACAACCCCGGCGGCAAAATTATTTTGAGCGGCGCCCTGAAGTTTGCGCAGTCCATTGAAATCGTTGCTCGTAACCGTCGCTGAAGCTTTTACTTCAATGCCTGCCAATCGCCCACAAGATTCTACAATCACATCCACTTCGACTTTATCCTTGTCACGGAAATGGCTGAAGGATATCGCCTCCTCATACCAACTTCCTTGCCGGCGCAACTCCTGAAAAACAAAGCTCTCTAGAATGCGCCCAAAAAGAGCGCGGTCTTTCCATAGTATTTCCGAATCAAGGCCAAGCAGCGCACAAGCCAGACCTGTGTCTCCCAAATGAAGTTTCGGCGTTTTAATGAGACGGCTCAGGCGGTTACTGTGCCAGGGCGGCAGCTCTTCCAGCAGAAAAATCCGCGACAGCAGAGTGACATAATCGCGGATGGTCTGTCTGCTCACCTGAAAGGGTGCGGCAAGTTCGGATACATTTACCAGACGCGCCGTTTGGCCCGCGGCCAGTGCCAGTAAACGCGGCAACGCATCCAAAGAACTGATGCGGGCCAGATCCCGGATGTCCCTCTGAATCAGGGTATTGGCATAGTCCCGATACCATGCAGCTTGTCGCCTTGCAGTAGCTCGCGCCAACGCCGCCGGATATCCGCCCGCCGCCACCCGTTGGGCCAGCAAACTGCCCATCCGATGGCCCGGTGTGCCAGTCTTGAAAGTAGAACCGAACAAGGTCGACAGAAAATTGGGCGACACTCTGGAAAGCTCTACTTGAGACAGGGGATGCAGCCTCAAAATTTCCATGCGACCTGCTAGTGAATCAGACAACTTTGGTACCAACAGCACATTTGCCGAGCCCGTCAGGATAAATCGCCCCGGTTTCCGCAGTGCATCGACTGCGGCTTTCAGCGAGGTAAAAAGTTCCGGCACCCGCTGCACCTCATCCAGAATGACCCTCTGGGGCAGATCTGCGACATATCCCACCGGATCAGTTTGCGCCGCTGCCCTCTGCACGTCATCATCAAAACTTAAATAGGTGAATCCCTCCGCATTTCCAACTTGCCGGGCAAGCGTGGTCTTGCCGCATTGCCGAGGACCATGAATTAGCACCACCGGCTAATCGGCCAGCGCATCTATAATCCGAGGCTGGAGGTATCTGGGATATAAATCGTTATCTTTCATGTGGTAGATTAAACATTAATCCCGTCCAATTGCAAGTTTTCTTTCGTCTAATTGTAAGAATACACTAGGGGAGAAAATGTTTTTCCCCCTGCACGGATGTGGTTTGTCGGACGGATATCTTCGGTGAAAATGGTGAATGTTTCTTGTAGATTAAATATTTCTTTACTCAAGTTCGGCAAATCGCACACGTGCATGGCATAACCGCGCCAAAGAAGTGCTGCCGGCCAATTTCGTCTAAAAGTCGCACAATAAAAAAATTAGTGCCTTTTAGCTGAGCCATAATGGCGTAGCTAAAAGGTAAGGTGATGGAAGAGGAACTTATCATTAAGCTCGGCCGTACTTATCTTCCAGCCTCTCAATATCATCCTCACCGAAGTATTTCCCTGTCTGCACTTCAACAATAACTAAATTGTCGGTGGATGAATTCTCCAAGCGATGAGTTTTTTCTGCAGGAATATCAACCGCGCTTCCTCCTTGCACGGAATAATCTTTACCGTCAACCGAGGCGATGCCTTTGCCTGAGACAACAAACCAGTGTTCCGAGCGCTGCTTATGGCGTTGCAAACTTAAAATGCCGCCCGGTTCAACAACAATTCTTTTCACTTTATGATCTGGTTCGTCGGACAAAACTTCAAAATATCCCCAGGGGCGTTTGCTACTTAAAGTCATTTTAACAACCTCATTGATTTTGATTTGATTATTAGCATATTCTTAAATCATTGTGAAGGTCTCTTTCGTCCTTGACTAGCTTGATCTATCATTCTATGATCAAAATCGAAATGCAACATTACAGCAATATTCCCTATACCTTAAAAAAAAGCAGGAAGAGAAGAAAAACCATTTCTCTGCAAATTGGGAATAAATCGGAATTGGTTATTACCGCGCCTTATTTTACACCGATTGGTGAAATAAATCGGTTTGTGCAGGAAAAACAAAACTGGATTTTCAAGGCGATACAGAAGCACAAAGAAGCGTCGATTAAAAATAAAGCCAAAGAATATACTACCGGTGAAAATTTTTATTATTTAGGGGAGTCTTATATCCTGGAAGTATTTTTTGAGCCTTTGGAAAATGCCGGAGTTGTTTTCTGGAATAATCGGTTTTATCTGAACGCGCAGGAAAATATGGCTTTAAGAAAACACTACTTTATCTTATGGTATAAGAAAAAAGCACAGAAATATCTCCATGAACGTGTTGATTATTTCAGTCGAATGCTTAAACTACAGCCGGGAAGCCTGAGAATAACATCAGCAGTAAGCCGCTGGGGGTCATGTTCAGAAGATAATAATCTGGCTTTCACCTTTCGTCTGATGATGGCCAAACCGGAGGTAATTGATTATGTTGTTGTGCATGAACTGATGCACATTAAAGAAAAGAACCACTCAGCAAAATTTTGGCAACTGGTGGAATCAGTCATGCCACAGTATAAATTATACAGACGCTGGCTCAAGGATAACAACTCCAAATTTGTTCTTTGAGCTTTGTTAGAAGAAAGGATTCAGTAATATATTATGATGAAATTAGAAACAGTTGATTTTCAGCATCGCGAACTGCTCATGGAAAGCTTCCGTAATTTGAACTTGCCCGTCTCCGACTATACCTTTGCCAACGTTTATCTATTCCGTAAAATCAGCCATTATGAATTTTTGACAACGGATTGCGGATTATTTGTTTCCAGCCTAAATAAGCAGGGGCAGCGTTGCATCATGCCTTTAAATGATCTGCGTAGTTGCAACCTGCAGACATTCAATGATCTTTTAGGTGGAGAGAGCACTTTCTTCCCCATTCCTGAAGAATGGCTTTTTATTTTCCCTGCCGAAAAATTTGTTATTACCAGCGACGAAAGTGAATCGGATTACATATTTCTTACAGAAAATATGGCCTCTTTTAAAGGAAAGCAATATAACCGTCACCGAAATCACTTAAATCAATTTTTATCTTCATACCGATCACATAACGAACCTGTTTCTCAAGATAGCCTGCCTGCCGCCATGAGTGTCTTGCAGGAGTGGCAGGACGATTCCGGATTAACACCGGATAAAACTGATTTTGATCAGTGCAGCGAAGCGCTGCAAAAAATATCCGCGCTTGCTCTCTGGGGGACTTTATATTACATTAATAATGAACCGGCAGGTTTTATTATCGGCGAAGCACTCAATACGGATACTTTTTGTTTGCATTTTGCCAAGGCGTCGAAGAAATATCACGGCATTTATGAGTATATGTTTAATGATACAGCAAAGAAGCTGCAGGATCAATACAAGTATCTCAATTTCGAAGAAGATATGGGCAATAAAAATTTACGCCGGACAAAAGATTCTTATGGTCCGGAACTGCTCTTAAAAAAATATCGAGTAAGCCTGAAGTGATGAACCTGGGGAAAAAGATCAATGAAAAACCCAATTGTAATAACATCTTTGCGTGAAGGCGATCAGGGAATAATTTCTTCCATTGAAGGTGGTGGAGCGCTGACCAGCCGCCTGGCCGGCATGGGTATTGTTACCAATGCCAAATTTCGCATTGCTCAGGTCAGCGGTGGCCTTATCGTTATTCAGGTAGCCGATACCCGGATAGCACTGGGGCAGGGTGAAGCGGCAAGAATAATGGTTTATAAAACTGCGGACGAAGTCTGCCTGCCTCCGGTAGATAAAGAAATATTTGTCGCGCTTGTCGGCCAGCCGAACGTCGGCAAATCCACTGTCTTCAATATTCTCACCGGTTTATCCCAACACGTCGGCAACTGGCCGGGGAAAACCGTGGAAAAGAAAGAAGGCGTGCATCGTGCCGATAATGTTTTGATGCGGATTGTTGATCTGCCTGGAACTTACAGTCTGACGGCATTTTCCGAAGAAGAAAGGGTTACCCGTGATTTCATCATTAAGGAAAACCCTGATCTGGTCGTGCTGGTGCTCAATGCCGCGGCGCTTGAAAGAAGTCTATATCTTTTATCAGAAGTTCTCCTGCTCAACCGTCCGGTAATTGTTGCCATCAACATGCTGGATGTGGCTACCAATCAAGGCATCCAGATTGATACCAGCGCCCTGCAGGACGCGCTTGGTCTTCCCGTCATTCCGATGGTTGCTAAACGCAACAGCGGCATTAAAGAATTAGTCGGGAAGATGGCAGAGTTTGCCGCAGGCGACACTAATTTTTCTCCGGAGTTGCCTGGCGTGTCTGCGGATCATTTGCAAATTTATCAGGATATTTTGGCGCAAATTCGGCCGTATACCCAATCACCATACACACCGGAGTGGGTGGCCATAAAATTGATGGAAGGCGATCCCGAAGTATCCAAGATGGTCGAAGCTCTGATGCCTGCTTGCGTGTGGGACGAAATTCTAAGTTTGCTTCTCAAACATGAAGACGCTCTGCATGCTGTTGTCAATGGCCGTTATGACTGGATTGAAAAAATGACTCGGGCGGCTATTTCCCGCTTTAAAATGGGACAAGTTGTGCTTACCGATAGAATTGATCATGTTCTTACCCGGCCAATATTCGGCATTCCTGTGTTGCTTTTGGTTATGGCGGCCGTGTTTTTCCTCACCTACGCGGTGGGTGTTCCATTGCAAATTTGGATGAGCGATCATATCTCGCAATTTATTAAATTTTGTGAGCCTTTTATAACCGGCTGGCCGTCATGGCTTCAGGGGTTGATGCTCAATGGCGTTATAGGTGGCGCAGGATCCGTGCTCACGTTTCTACCTATCCTGCTGATCTTTTTTGCCATCATGGCGCTTTTGGAAGATATCGGCTACATGGCACGCGCCGCTTTTGTTATGGATAGGATCATGCATCTGGTGGGTCTGCATGGGAAAAGTTTTATTCCAATGTGCCTGGGTTTTGGTTGCAATGTGCCCGCCGTTCTGGGCGCGCGGATTATTGAAACGCGCAAGGCCAGGATGATTACACTACTTTTGATTCCGCTTGTCCCTTGCACAGCGAGGCTTGCCGTCTTGACGCTTGTTTCTGCCGCTATTTTCGGCAAAAATGCCGCTTATGTATCCTGGAGTATCCTGGCGCTAAACATTGTTGTTCTGGGGATAGCCGGTGCGCTGGTGAATAAAACACTTTGGAAACAGGACGCGCCTTTCATCATGGAGCTGCCGATTTATCATCGTCCCGACCCGAAAATATTAATGAGAGTTGTCTGGTCGCGGACAATATCATTTGTCCGCAAAGCGGGAACGGTCATTCTTGCTGTCTCACTAATTGTCTGGCTTTTATCGTATTTTCCTAATGGCGTTGTGGAAGAAAGCTGGCTTGCATCAATAGGTCGCGTGCTTCAACCGTTGGGTGAGCCGCTGGGGCTGGACTGGAAGATGATCACCGCGCTTTTAACCGGTCTTGTGGCTAAAGAAAATGTTGTGGCGACATTGGGAGTTCTTTACTGCGTGGGTAGAGAAGGTTTGGCTCAAACGCTTCCGACAGTGATGAGCCATGGATCAGCCGCCGCTTTTCTTGTGGTGATGATGCTGTTTGTTCCCTGCGCCGCGACCATCGCCGTATTGCACAAAGAGATGAACAGCAACAAATGGTTTTATTCTACCATCGTCATGACTTTGATTGTTTCCTACCTGGGCGGTATGGCTGCGTATAATTTTGTCAAATGGCTGGGGATATAGATTACATTGAGATATTCATGGCCATCAGCTTAACAGCATCACTAAATAATACATCCATACTTTTATCGGAAACGATGCGTTCTACAAAACCCAGACCGAAGACGTGGTGATTGACCACATCTTTTGCCCGATATTGATTGTGAATAGAATAATCCTTAACAGAGGCTGCGTTGTCCATACTGCGGTTTCTAAGATCCCACTGCATAGGAGCGTTATTGGCATCAACTTTGGCTGCAGCGGCTCTTTTTGCAATTGTCTCTTTCAGCGTGGGCGGCCTGCTCACTGCGCTTTTCTTTGGTGCCGGCATTTTAGCGCGGTATTTATGCTGCGCACCGCAAGTGTTGCATTTGACCTTGCTTATGTCACCTTCAACCTTAAACATGATAACATGGGCAAGCATTAATTTGCATTTTAAACAATAAGCATCAATATTTTCGCCGATTGCAGACACGGTAATCTCCTTTTAATTTGGGTAAAAATTATTTTGATCTAATCAACTTTGGAAACATCTTATCAGATTAGATCAAAATGTCCTAATGAATATTTACAGCCAACTATAAGTGTCTGAAATTAAACATGAAGATGATTAATAGTGTTTGGATTATTTTGCTGTTTTCGCAGGTATTAGAGGGATGCAGCGAGGATGGAAGCACCTATTGCCCCATTAACCTGAGCATAGGGAGAAACTTCCATTTCCATGTCCAGTTTCTTGGAAAGAGCCAGAACAACACCGCTGTTTCTTGCCACACCGCCTGTGATCATGGCCGGTTTTTGCACGCCTATTCGCGCCAGCATCGATGAAACTCGTGAAGCGATAGATTCATGGATACCGGCGATAATATCCTGCCTTTTTTCTCCTCGTGAAATAAGTGAGACGACTTCCGATTCCGCAAATACAGTGCATAAAGAGCTTATTTTTGATGGAGCCTGCGATTTTTGTGATATGGCACCGAACTCATCAAGATTTACTTCCAGCGCCCGTGCCATAACTTCCAGAAAACGTCCGGTTCCTGCTGCGCATTTGTCGTTCATGACAAAGTTTTTCACTTTTCCTTTATCATCAAGGACAATAGCTTTACTGTCTTGCCCGCCGATATCGATGATGGACCGAATACGCGGATTGAGAAAATGAGCTCCGGCAGCATGCGCCATGATTTCCGTAAACGATTTATCCGCAAACGCCACAGCATTGCGGCCATATCCGGTGGATACAATCTTTTCCACATCATTTTTGGCAAGCCCTGCCTCGCTTAGAATTTCTTCATAAACCTTAATGCCTGCAAGCTCCGAGTTGTAGCCGGTAAAAATCACCTTTGTGGCCACAATTTTGCCATTATCAAAAATTGCCGCCTTGGCTGTTATGGACCCTATATCAATACCTGCTGTAATCATTTAGTTATTTTTTCCGTTCTTTAATAATTTCCATAAAAGCATCTATTCGAGTTGAAATTTGACTTTCTGAAAAACTTCTTTCATCCACCATATCGGCTTCGATCATCAGGCAGGGGATGCCTCTTTCCTTTTCAACAATTTTCTGAATATCGAGCTGACCGAAGGAATAAGGCTTGCAACTGCGGTTGGAATGAAGGACAAAGCCATCCACATCGTATTTATCAATCATGGCGATAACCATTTTCGCCATTTCATCAACACCGATATTCAGATAAATGCGGGTGTAGGCCTCGGCCATAGAATTAACAAAATTATTTTCGTCAATATATTTCATCGTGCCGCACCAGGCGGAAGTATAAGTATCAGCCACGAGGCAGGCATTGTGTGAGGCGAATTTCTCATACAGCCAGCGGGTGCGGTGCCAGATGGGAATGTTGTCCCAGAGCAGACGGTATTTTTCATTGGGAACAGCGCCGATACCGCGGGCGATGCGGTCTTTCATTTTGGCCAGAAGCGCTGTGTAGTAATCAATAACTTCGGGGGTGCCCCGCAAAGTCACGATAAGGGCAAGATGATAAAATGCATCGAAGGCGCTTAAGGGCGCGGGCTTGTGTGCTGCCGTATCCAGAACCTTCTGCCATAATTGTTGCCCCTGAAAAGAAAGATGCCCCACTTTTTTTACGCGTTCATAGTCAAATTTATGTCCGCAGGCTCTTTCAATAAAAGAGATGTATTCGTTGATCTGAGCGCGTACATAACTAGCTACCTCCTCCGAATAACCGGTGTGGCAAAAGGGTGTATCGAGCACAAAAAGCGGTACGTTGAAATAACGCGCCTGAACTTCATACCATTTGAGTACTGTGCCGCAGATGTTGTTGCAGCAAACCAGCATGTCTGGTTTGGGTAAACCGCCGATGGGTCCGCCATTGACGGTGGCGCAGGCTATATCGGCTCTTGCGTAAGAACATAGATCGCTGGAGTACCCCATGTTCTCAGCTGTTTCGCAAAGTCCCGTCCCCATTTTGGAAGCCCCGATCATGGCGCCGTGATTTTCCGGATAGACGGGAATGACACCCATTGCGATAAGTGGCTCCACCGGGCCACCGCTGGTTATCCAGGCTACTTTTTTCCCCGTCAGCCTGGCCGATTTGGCCTCAGAGTAATAAACCATCATGATGTCTTTCATCGTATTCGATTTATTAAACCGCATCGTCAATTTCTTGAATTTGCCAAATAAAAAGATTCCGATGATTTTCAGCATTTCGAATATTTGTTTTTTCATTTTAAGTCCTTTTTCTATTACTTAAGTCCGTTTTTATAATATCTGAATGAATGTTTCGAAACGGGTCTGCAATTGCCCGCCTGCGGGAAGCTGCTCTTCCATATCCAGCAGCATGCAGGGAATATTTTCATGCTCGAGCATTTCTTTGATATAAGGGTAATCAAATGCGTGGGGATCACAAAACTTAAGCAACATGAAAATAACCCCGTCTGCCTGGTGTTTCCGAACCATCTGAATAAGGCTTTCGCCCCGGTCAGTGAGTCCCGCGTGCTTTGCCGGGCAGATATCCCGATCAAGGTATCTTTGCGCGATTGCCTCAAGCGGCGAAGCTTTTTCATCCAGAACACCTTCAAAGTATCTCGACCCTGTGCAAAGATCATCCCACACGACGACTCCGCCTGCATTCTCGATGATATCGTAAATATCCGGATGGCTGCAAATACCTCCGGTTAGCACAAGTTTTTTGGTGCCAGTTTTTATTTTACCGGCGGGAGCATTTTCCAATTGAGCTACGATTTGTGGAAGTGTCTTCAGAAATAGTTGGCGATCCATAATCATGGCCGCTTTGATGATGCTGTGGAGATTGCGTCCGCTTATTATTTCCGGCTTTTGGGCACGGAGAGTATAGAGTCTCATCATAAGCATCCGGATCTGATTATAAATCTTGGTGGCGTCAGCAAGCGCTGCGTCCGTGATTTTAACGCCCAGCGCGCGCTCCAAATCTTCTTTAAATCTTTCCAGAATATCAATCAGATATTGCCTCGCGCTGGCAGTGTTGAGCTTTACCGGTAAAACGAGATCGATATGAAACTGCTTAGGAATATTCAACCGCCAGATGTCCGAGAGACGCTGGATGGTATCGCACGTGTGCGGGAAAACAACACCATCCAGAAAATCCAGCCTTCCGGAAAGTCCTTCTTCCAAAACTCCCCGAATCAAAGAGCAGCAGTATGTTTGCAGATGGATATCCGCGCGGTGGATTCCCTCATTTGTGCCGAAAAGCCTGAAGGGAAGGGCGCCTGCGGCGTAGATAATTTCTTCCGGAGTGTAAGAGCAGGTATAGCCGACAATTTTTTTGCCTGTTTCTTCCTTATACTTAAGGCAATAGGCGTACGGGTCAGTAGTGATGTTTTTAAATTCCGTAAAATTTTCCATTTAGATGTTTCCTCAATAAGCTTTATTATCATTTCGCTTAGCATTTGAGATGCGAAGTGCGCATGTTTTCAATTTCCGCTATACTTCCCGGCAGCTTTCAATTTAGCAATCTCTTCTTCTTCCAGTTTGTTGAAGGCAATTTTACCCACAAGTGTTTTGGGCAGACTATCGCGAAATTCTATTTCTCTTGGACAGCTCCATTTGATCAAATGCTCGCGGCAGTAATCGATCAATTTTTTCTCCATTTCAGGGCCTGCTTTTGCCGGATTTTTCAGAACAACAATTCCTTTGACGACCTGAACCTGAGCCTGATCGGGCACTCCGATAATGCAAGCATCCTGCACATCAGGATGCCCGTAGAGAATATCTTCCACCTGCGCGGGATAGACATTCATGCCGGAAGATTTAATCATCCGCTTTTGCCGCAGCTTGAAGTAGAAGAAACCGTCTTCATCCATTGTGCCCACGTCTCCGGTATGGAGCCATATTTTACCATCGGCATGCGTTCTTAGTGTAGCTGCTGTCTCTTCGGGATGTTCCAGATAGCCCATCATTACCGCCGGACCGCTAACGCATATTTCTCCTTCTTCGCCGCAGGCAACTTCTTCGGTTGTGTCCAGCCGGACGATTTTTGCCAGCATATCCGGGAAAGGAACTCCAATGCTGCCTTCCCGATAATGGTTGATAGGCATGGCCATAATTGCCGTCACGGCTTCAGTCAGGCCGTAGCCTTCCAGCAGCCGTACATTTCCACCTTGCTTTTTCACCATTTCTTCAAAACGTTCCTTGACTGGCCGTGGAAGTGAATCCGCGCCGCTGAAAGTCGCCCGAAGACAACTAAGATTGGTCTTGTGCATTTTAGGATTGAGGCTCAGGGCATCGAAGAGGGTAGGTACTCCAATGACAAAAGAAGGTTTTTTTGAACTGATAATTTGAGCAACTGTTTCCGGCGTAAATTGCGGTACGAGAATGCTTTTGCCGCCACCCATAAAGCAGGCATTTATACAGACGCCTAAACCGAAACCATGGAATATGGGAAGAATGGCTAAAATGGAATCCGCACCGGAGAGTTTTGCCCACTCGGATACCTGCATGCCCTCACTGATAAAATTTCTATTGGAGAGCATGATCCCTTTGGGCACGCCGGTTGTGCCTCCGCTGTAAAGGATTACCGCCATTTCATTAGTATCCATCTTCGCTTGCGGGGCATGGGGATAATTACCGTTCATCAGATCTTTCCACCATTTGACCATCGGATCAGACGGAACTTTAGGAATAAGCCTGCCTTTGGTCAGGTTAAATCCGATGCGCTTGAGTGTCCCCAGATAATCAGGAATCCGTGTCAAAATCAAAGTTTCCAGAGGAGTAGTTTCTTTTAAATCTTTGAATTTGCTGTAAAAAGCGTCCAGGGTTAAAACAAAACGGCTTTTTGCCACATTGAGGTAAAATTCAATCTCTTTGACTGTGGAAAGAGGATGAATCATGCTGGAGACAGCGCCGAGTTTGTTTGCGGCATAGAAGCAAATGATTCCCTGCGGAGAGGTCGGCATGGAAATTGTGATCCGTTCCCCCTTTTTCAGGCCGATTGCGGCAAGCGCGTCGGCGCATTTATCTATTTCACTCACGAATTGACGGTAAGTAGAAGTGTAATCGAGAAAATCATAGGCGATCGAATCAAGTGAGCGATCAGCCGATTGCCGGACGGCTTCATACATGGTTACGTGAGGATAATCAATGGTTTGCGGAACATGCTGGTAGAATTTCAACCAGGGTTTCTTTTCATACATGGTTTCACCCCCGATAAGTTTTTTGTTATCTTGTAAGAATCAGGAAATGAGCTTGGAGTCAACAAAAATTTAATGTTATGCTTCTGAAAATGTTTCCGTGCATGAAAATAATGGTGGATGATTTTTTATCTGCCAAATTTTGTTATGTATAACTTCCTCCATTTGTTTTTCTATTTTGCTTTTTTATGGTATATTCTAATTAAGCCAAGTCTCCGGATTGAAGGTAACTCACCATGAAACTATTTTCTGTGTCTGATTGGAAACATGATCATCTAACATATATGGATAGAAGGAGATATGTGCTGCTTTGCGTATCTCTTGTCCTTGTAGCCATAATTGGTTTGGTTTTCGGCGTATTGAATTTTCACAGAGGTCTTTTCTTTATAGCGACGGTGGAAGTCGTTGTCTTTATTTCTTGTATAATGATTTTGTTATTTGTTTATTTGCGGCCAAAGTATTTCTCATTATCATGTATAATTTTTGTGGTAATGTCTTTCACCTTCGGGGTTATCGCATCCGGCACTAAGCAGGCGGACCTAACAATATTTATTTGGACTGGCCTCGGTCCACTGATGGCTTTTTTTCTGTTGGGTGCAAGGATCGGCTTTTTCTTTAGTGTATTCACTGTACCTCTATGCGTGATTCTTTTTGTCGACTCCCACCCGAATCTTCCTCTTGTTGCCTATCTTAATGTCATCATTTTCATATTATGGGTTGTTGCCCTATCTATGTACTACGAAATCACAAGAGCCGATACGGAATCTGCTCTGATCCGTGATATAGAAGAAAGACATAAGAAAGAAGAAGAACTGCAGCAGAGCGAAAAACGATACCGTGAACTGAGTATTGTCGATGATCTGACACAGCTCTATAATTCCCGTCATTTTTACTTTCAGCTTAAAATCGAATTAGAGCGATCAAAGCGCTATGAACAGCCTTTAACGCTCCTTCTGTTTGATATCGATAATTTCAAGGCATTCAACGACACTTATGGCCATATCGAGGGAGACCATGTCTTACGCCGATTTGGCAAAGTGGTCAAAAGATGCCTGCGAGAAATGGATCTCGCCTATCGCTATGGCGGCGAAGAATTTACCATCCTTCTGCCTATGACAACAAGCATAGATGGATCAGTTACAGCGGAAAGAATCCGGACGGAATTCAAGAAGGAGAATTTTTCGCCAGTACCAGGGCAGGAATTCCATATGACGGTGAGCATCGGTCTTGCGGAGTACAAGCCAAAGGAAGACATCAAGACCTTTGTGCACCGCGTTGACCAACTTATGTACCAAGCGAAGAAGAACGGAAAAGACAGGGTTTGTTCGGAGGTAGAGCTTTAAGAATAGTTCAAGTGTTAATCCATATTATATGAAATGATGAAAATCCTCTCAAAATTATGTTTGACATAAATATTAATAACTTGAACCAGAGCGAATATAATTACTCCCTACGGCTGAGAATTCCCGTAATGGTAAAAATTACAATATGGATGTGAAGTAAATGCATGAAGAAAGCATGACAATTTTAACCCTGTTCGCGCATACCGAAGTTTTCATCTATATATTCGTGGAAATCATGCTCTCTATGCCGCCAGTACAGCGTGTGATTCTTAAAATGGGTGGATGGAAAGACAAATTATTTTTCATTATTTTCTTTGGTGGTTTTTCCATCATGGGTACAGCCCTGGGTATCCCTCTGGAAAAAGGGGTTATAGCCAATATACGTGATTTCGCTCCCATGCTGGCCTCATTAACGGCTGGTCCCTTTGTGGGGATATGTGTTGGGCTGATCGCTGGGATTCACAGGCTGACAATGGGTGGACTGACAGCAGTATCCAGTTCAGTATCAACCATACTGACCGGTTTGATTTTCGGTTATATCTATTATCTAAATAAAGGAAAGCTGATCGGGATTATTCCTGCCATGGTTTTTGCCGTGCTTAACGAACTGCTGCATGGCACAATTACTCTACTAATGGTTCAGCCCTGGGATGTTGTATGGCCGATTGTGTCAATCGCTTCTCCTACTATGATGATCGCTAACTCTCTGGGCATTGCCATAGGCATAATTCTGACCTCGAAAGCTATCAAAGAGTGTGAACATATTGTTGAATGACAAAGTGATTTTTTATCAATTATCGGTTTACGGTTTTGTCTCGGTAAATGATGATGAAGTGAGTATCAAATGGCGCATCACAATACGATTAAATCGAACGGCTATAACGCTCTAGCTCAGAGATTAAACATGTTTCCGCAGGGTGCTCCACCCACAGAGTTGCTTTTTAAAATCCTCAAAGTTCTTTTTTCCGAAAGAGAAGCTAAGCTTGTTTCTATCCTTCCTATCAAACCCTTTACCGATAAAAAAGCGGCCGCAATCTGGAGGCTTAAACTTAGCGATGCCAGGGTTATTTTGAACGATCTTGCTGACCGTGGTATGCTTCTCGATTATGAGGAAGATGGAAACACTACCTATGTTCTGCCCCCTCCCATGGCGGGATTTTTTGAATTCT
>Ga0114951_10002191_pt1 | contig 22579 bp, 18 predicted proteins | sample AM7aDNAmetaG_FD_88677 | JGI IMG/M metagenome (GOLD analysis project Ga0114951, IMG submission 88677) | Freshwater microbial communities from Finland to study Microbial Dark Matter (Phase II) - AM7a DNA metaG | ecosystem: Environmental > Aquatic > Freshwater > Lake | place: Finland: Lake Alinen... | reverse complement strand
GCTTTGGGGCTTGTTCAGGAGTGGCGTCAAATTCATCAGGATGAATTAAGAAAAGAATGGGAATTGGCTATTAACAAGAAACAACTTTTTCCTATCAAGCCATTGGAATAAACATATGATTCTTCATGTCAACCGTGTTCAATACCTTCATGACTATGTACTGTATGTCGTCTTTAATGACGGGGCTTCAGGTGAAATTAATCTTGCTGACGAACTTGAAGGCGATGTCTTTGGCCCCCTTAAGGATGTCTTATTGTTCAAGACGGTAAAAGTCGATCCCCTGATGCGTACGATTGTATGGGATAATGGCGCGGATCTGGCGCCTGAATTTTTGTATGATCATTTGCGTATTGCTGTCTGCGGTATCGACCCATCCTGATCGTTTGTAAAATCAAAAAGATCGTTTACGCATGCAGGATCGGCGCCAGCCATTGGCGGGCTTCGGCGATGGGCATGCTTTTGCGCCTGGCGTAGTCTTCCAGCTGGGCATTGTCGATCTGTCCGATGGGGAAGTAGCGGGCGGCGGGATGGGCCAAATAGAGGCCGCAGACCGAGGCCGCGGGCATCATCATGAAGGTTTCGGTAAGTTTGATGCCGGTCAGCGCCTGGGCGTTGAGGAGTTTGAACAGGGTGATCTTTTCCGTATGATCCGGGCAGGCGGGGTAGCCGGGCGCGGGGCGGATGCCGCGGTATTTGGCTGCCAGGATATCCTCAGGGGAAAGATTTTCATCCGGCGCGTAACCCCAGTACTGGCGGCGCACTTTGGCGTGCAAAACTTCCGTGAACGCTTCGGCCAGGCGGTCGGCGAGGGTTTTGAGCAGCATGACCTTGTACGTATCGTTATCCACATGCCGGATGGCTTCCTCCATGCCGATCCCGGCCGTGGCCGCGAAAGCGCCAATGTGGTCCCTGATCCCTGTGGTCTTGGGGGCTATAAAATCGGCCAGGGCATAGAAGGCTTCACCCGTCCCCGTTTTCTTGACCTGTTGGCGCAGGGTAAAGAAGGATGCCGCGTTGACCGTGCGCGTTTCATCCGTGTAAACCTCGATATCGTCCCCCACACTGTTGGCCGGAAAAAGTCCGATGACGCCCTGGCAGGAGAGGAGCCTTTTGGCGATGATCTCATCCAGCATGGCTTGGGCATCGGCATAAAGTGTGGCGACTTCGGCCCCCATGTTGACGTCCTTCTGGATCGCCGGATATCGCCCTTTAAACCCCCACGCATAAAAGAAGAATGACCAGTCAATGTAGGGACGGATTTCGCGGATATCAAAGTCCTTCAATGATTTAACACCTAAAAAAGATGGCGGCGTGACCGGAACGTTGGGCCAGTGGCTTATCAATTTACCGTGACGCGCCTCGGTCAGTGGCACAAGCTGCCAGGCCGCGCGTTCCTGTGCGAAGGTGTGGCGCAGTGCTTCCTGCCGTGCGGTATGGGACGCAATGAAGGCGCCCCGGGTTTTTGGGTCCATGAGGCTGCGGCATGCCGCAACACTCCGGGAGGCGTCTTTCATGTGCACCACAGGCCCGCTGTAGCAGGGCGCGATCTTGACAGCTGTATGATTTTCCGATGTGGTGGCGCCGCCGATGGTGAGGGGGATGGTGAAGCCTTCTTTTTCCATGGCGCCGGCGATCTTCACCATTTCATCGAGCGAGGGGGTGATGAGCCCTGACAGACCGATGATGTCGGCTTTCAGTTCCCTGGCTTTGGCGAGAATGGTTTGCGCCGATACCATGACCCCCAGGTCGATGATCTCAAAATTGTTACAGGCCAGGACAACGCCCGCGATATTTTTGCCGATGTCGTGCACATCGCCTTTGACCGTGGCCAGGAGGATGCGTCCTGCGGTTGTTATGCCGGTGTCCTTGCCTTGCTCGATGGCCGGCTGAAGGCAGGCCACGGCTTTCTTCATCACGCGTGCGCTTTTGACGACCTGGGGCAAAAACATTTTCCCTTCGCCGAAAAGATCGCCCACATGGTTCATGCCCTGCATGAGGGGGCCTTCGATGATGGAAAGGGCGCGCGGGTATTTTTGAAGGGCCTCGGCGATATCCGCTTCAATGAAGTCTGTCAGACCCTTGACGAGGCTGTGGGTCAGGCGTTCTTCCAGCGGCGCATGACGCCAGCTTTGGTCTTCCACGGCCTTAGGGCCGCGGGCTTTGAGCTTTTCCGCGAAGGCCACGAGCTTTTCGGTGGCATCGTTATGGCGGTTGAGGATGACGTCTTCGACCAAGACGAGGAGTTCCGGGGGGATCTCTTCATACACAGCGAGCATGCCGGCATTGACAATGCCCATGTCGAGCCCGGCCTTGACGGCATGATAAAGGAAAACCGCATGCATCGCTTCGCGGACCGTGTCGTTGCCGCGGAACGAGAAGGACACATTGCTGACCCCGCCAGAAACGCGGCAGTAGGGCAGGGTGCGCTTGATTTCCCGCACAGCTTCGATGAAATCCACCGCGTAATTGTTGTGGGTGTCGATCCCCGTGGCCACGGCAAAGATATTCGGGTCAAAGATGATGTCTTCCGGCGGGAAGCCGACCTCACGGGTCAGGATGTCGTAGGCGCGGCGGCAGATGGCGACCTTGCGCGCACGGGTATCCGCCTGGCCGTCTTCGTCAAAGGCCATGACCACCGCGGCGGCGCCATAGGCTTTGATCTTTTGGGCCTGGGCCTTGAAAATATCTTCCCCTTCCTTGAGGGAGATCGAATTGACAATGGCCTTGCCCTGGAGGCATTTGAGGCCCGCCTCAAGCACATCCCATGTGGATGAATCGATCATGACCGGCACCCGCGCGATATCGGGTTCGCTCATGGCGAGGTTCAGGAATTTCACCATGGCGGCCTTGCTGTCGATCATGGCATCGTCCATGTTGATGTCGATGATCTGGGCGCCGGCTTCCACCTGCTGGCGGGCTACCGCGAGCGCCTCGTCATATTTTCCGTCAATGATAAGCTTCGAAAATTTCTTGGACCCTGTGACATTGGTGCGCTCGCCGATGTTGATGAAGGCGGCGACCGGCCGGGTTTCTTCCGGAGCCTGGACAGGATCCTTGATGAACAAAGGTTCCAGGCCGCTGTAATTGGATTGCGGAACGATGGCCGGGATCGCCCGCGGCGGGATATCCTTGACCGTGCGGGTAATAGCGCGGATATGGTCGGGCGTTGACCCGCAGCATCCGCCCAGGATATTCACAAACCCGCGTTGGGCCATGGCAGCCACCAGCACGGCCATTTGATCGGGTGTCTGGGTGTATTGGCCGAACTGGTCGGGAAGCCCGGCGTTGGGGTAAGCGCTGATGAAGGTATCGGCGATCCTGGCCAGGGTTTCGATGTGCGGGATCATATCTTTGGCGCCAAGCGCGCAATTAAACCCGATGGCCAAAGGCTCTGCGTGCTGGACAGAGACCCAGAAGGCTTCCGCGGTTTGGCCCGAAAGGGTGCGGCCCGAGGCATCCGTGATGGTCCCCGAGATCATGATGGGCAGGGGGTTTTTGGCGCCAGCATTGTAAGCAAGCGCGGCATGGATCGCGGCCTTGGCGTTCAAGGTGTCAAAAATAGTTTCGATGAGCAGAAGATCAACCCCGCCTTCAGCCAGTCCTTTGATCTGCAGGGTGTAAGCATCGGCCAGGCGGTCGAAATCGACCGCGCGGAACGACGGGTCATTGACGTTAGGGGACATGGAGGCCGTGCGGTTGGTCGGCCCGATCGATCCGGCGACAAAGCGCGGTCGGGACGGATTCTGGCGGGTCATGGCATCCGCCACGCCGCGGGCGATACGGGCGGAAGCCGCGTTCAGTTCATGGACCAGGCTCTCCATATGATAATCCGCCATGCTGATCGCATTGGCGTTGAAGGTGTTCGTCTCGATGATATCCGCGCCCGCTTCAAGGTAAAGCGTGTGGATGCCGGCAATGATGTCAGGCCGGGTGAGAGATAAAAGGTCGTTATTGCCTTTAAGGTCTACGGCCCAGTCCGCAAAGCGCGCGCCGCGATAATCCGCTTCGCCCAGATGATGGCGCTGGATCATGGTGCCCATGGCTCCGTCGAGGATCAGGATGCGCTCGCGCAAAAGCCGGGCGATGGGATGATTGCGGGTTAAGTTATTCATGGCTTAAACGATAATGGAAATATATATTAAAGTCAATTAAGTAGTTTCTTGCGTATTGCCTCATTAAAACTCTTTATTGGACGTATGCTCCCCCTTGCATATAATAAGGGATAGCCGTTAAGAATTTTTTCAATCTCCGGGGATCCCATGGACCAGATCAAAATCTTTCTCGACGAAAAAGACATGCCCCGCCAGTGGTACAACCTGGCGGCGGATCTTCCCACGCCGATGCTGCCGCCTTTATTGCCTGACGGCAAACCGCTGGAACCGGCGATGCTGGAGGCGGTGTTTCCCAGGAATTTGATCGATCAGGAGATGAGCACCAAACGCTGGATCGCTATTCCCGATGAGATCCGCCAGACCCTTTACCAGTGGCGGCCTTCGCCCTTGCGGCGCGCGGTCAACCTGGAGCGGTTCTTGAAAACTCCGGCGAAAATTTATTACAAGGATGAAAGCATTTCGCCTTCAGGCAGTCACAAGACCAATACAGCTGTCGCCCAGGCGTGGTACAACAAGCAGTTTGGCATCAAGCGCATCACCACCGAGACCGGAGCCGGCCAGTGGGGTACGGCGCTGGCGTATGCCTGCCATGTTTTTGGTTTGGAGTGCAAGGTGTTCATGGTACGGGTGAGTTTTGAGCAAAAGCCCCTGCGCAAGATCATGATGAATTTATGGAATGCCAATTGCGTGGCGAGCCCCTCGAACGAAACCCAGGCCGGACGGATGATCCTTAAAGAGATGCCCGACACGCCCGGGAGCCTGGGGATCGCCATCAGCGAGGCGATCGAGCAGGCCGTGACGGATAAATCGGGCAAGACGCGTTATGCCTTGGGCAGTGTGCTCAATCATGTGTTGTTGCATCAGACCATCATCGGCCTGGAAGCGCAAAAGCAGTTGAAAAAGGCGGGGATCGGGAATCCGGATGTGGTGATCGGGTGTGCCGGCGGGGGGAGTAATTTCGCGGGCATTGCTTTTCCCTTCACGCGTGAAAAGATCAACGGCGCGAAGATCGATATTATTCCCGTCGAGTCTGCGGCCTGTCCTAAAATGACCAAAGGGCGTTTTGCCTATGACCACGGGGATGTGGCCCGGATGACGCCGCTGTTGCCCATGCACACCCTGGGGCATATGTTCATCCCGCCCGCGATCCATGCCGGCGGGCTGCGGTATCACGGTATGGCGCCCCTGGTGAGCCAGGCTATCGTCGAAGGTTTGATGCGCCCGCGTGCGGTGGATCAGCTGCACAGCTACGAGGCCGCGATCCTCTGGGCCAGGACCGAAGGTTTTGTGATCGCGCCCGAGACATCGAATGCGGTGGCCGCGGTCATCGAAGAGGCCAACAAGGCCCGGAAAGAAGGAAGGGAAAAGGTCATCCTGTTCAACTTGAGCGGGCATGGGTTGCTGGATCTGTCGGGTTATGACAAATACCTGGGCGGGAAGCTCGAGAGTTCGAAGGTCCCCCTGGAGGAAATAAAGAAATCCCTGGCGCGTGTTCAGCGGGCTCATCAAGCGCCGGCGCGCAAGACGGGGAAATGGTGATGTGTTTTTTGGAATAACGGAGGTGATGTATGAGAAATTCATGGATGTTTTTATTGAGCGCGGGGATGTGTGTGTTGTGTGCCACGGCAGCGTTGGCGGCCGATACGTACACGCTGGACAAGGTGCATTCGTCTATCGGGTTTGGCGTGACCCACATGATGCTTTCCAGGACTAACGGCGTGTTCGATAATATCGACAGCGTTATTTTGTTCTCTCCCGAAGACCTGGCCGGATCGAAGATCGATATCACGATCAAGACCGATAGCATCAACACCCGCAACGAACAGCGCGACCACCATCTGCGCAGTGCCGATTTCTTCGATGCGGAAAAGTATCCCTTGATCACGTTTAAAAGCACGAAGATCGTTAAGGGCGAAGGGAATATTTACATCGTGACAGGGGATCTGACCATGAAGGATGTGACGCGCGGGATCAATATCCCTGTGACGGTCCTGGGCCCTGTGAAAAATCCTATGACCGGCGGTATCGGGCTGGGGTTTGAGACCCATATTGTGGTGAACCGTCAGGATTACAATGTCAAGTGGAACAAGGTCCTGGATAACGGGGGCCTCATGATCTCCAACGATGTGGACGTCAATGTTTCCCTGGAAATGGGCAAGAGTTAAGGCGCAGCTGCGGCTGCCGGTTGTCCTGGGCGTGTGCGGGGCGTTGTCTGGGGCCTTTGTTGCCGGATGTGCGCTGCTGACTCCGGATGAAGATGCGTCGCTGCCGGCGCAGTATGGATCGGCCTCGGCGTTGTATGACAAGGCGATGGCGTATTACCAGCGCGGGCAGTATGCCAGGGCCAGGGATCTTTTCCACACCTATGTGGGGCAGTACCCCGACAGCTTGGTTCTACGGGTGGCGCTGTATTACCTTGGCCATTGTTACCAGATGACAGGCGACACCAAGGAAGCGCTGGCGCTGTATAATCGTATCGTGACCAGCTATGGCGACCAGGATTTCTGGGGCGCGCAGGCCATGCTGCGTATCAAGCAGATCAAGGATCAGCCATGACCGAGAAAGCCAGCCATACGCCTTATCCGCAACAGGTTTCTTCCCCTGAGACATGGGTCCGCGACCACGGCGATTATCTGTTCCGTTATGCCATGATGCGCCTGCGCGACCGTGATACCGCCGAGAATATGGTCCAGGAAACTTTTTTGGCCGCGCTGAAGGGCCGTGCGTCTTTTAACGGGCGTTCCAGCGAGCGCACCTGGATGGTGGGTATCCTTAAGCACAAGATCATTGACCATTACCGCAAGGATTTCAGGGAGCGTCCTGTGACCGACCTGCAGGATTTTTTCGGGGAAGAAGAACGGACCATCGACTCGTTTTACGATGCCCTGGAGAATCCCCGCAAATATCCCAAGGACTGGATGCCCGACCAGCAGGCCACTCTGGTATCCAAGGAATTCTGGACGACCCTGCACGGGTGCCTGCAAAAGCTTCCCGGGCCGACCGCCGGTGCGTTTGCCATGCGGGAAGTGGATGACATGGATACCGCCGCCATTTGTAAGGAGCTGGGCATCACGCCGACGAATTTATGGGTTATGCTGCACCGCGCACGGCTCCAGTTGCGTGAATGCCTGGAAAGGAACTGGTTCGAGAAGAAATGAAGACATCCCTGGACCTGGAAAAACCATCAAAAACACCTTTGCGTCTGTCGTGCAAACAGGCGGCCCTTCTGGTGTCGCTCTCCTTTGAACGCCGCCTTTCCTTCCGTGAGTGCGTATCCATGCGCTTGCACCTCGTGTGGTGCCGCACATGCACGTTTTACGGCCGTCAGATCAAAGCGCTCCGTGCTATTTTTATCCGCCACGAAGAATTCCTTCACGGCACCCCGCCGGCTTCCGATGAAAAATTGACCGACACAGCCAAAAAACGCATCCAGGACGGCATCGACCGCGCGTTATGATCCTCACACCCGCCTGCGTCCGTGGTTGGCAGGGTTTTGAGATGGCCTGCGGCGATGTTTCTTTGGGGATCGTGCCGCGGGTTGGCGGCCGCATCATGTCGCTGTGCTTTCGCGGGGAGGAGTTGTTGTATGCGCCCAAGCCAGGGGAGGTTGTCTTGCCGGCGCTTGAGGCGGTTGAGGATCTTGCCGCGTTCAAAAGGTCCCTGGGTTTTCCGATCTTTGGCGGGGATAAGACCTGGGTGGCTCCCGAGTCGGCCTGGCTTGCAGGGTCCCCGCCGGTGGATCTTGACGCCGGGACGTATACCTGCGAGGCGCAGGAGGATGCCTGTGTGATGACAAGCCCTGTTTGCCGGGAGACCGGCTTGCAGATTATTCGCCGTATCGCTTTTCTTGCCGGCGGGCAGGACGGCGATATCGCGCTGGTGGAAACGCTACGCAACGTGTCCGATCGTCCGGTGGAGCGCGGCGTATGGAATGTGACCCAGGTCCGGAAACCTTTCGATGTGTATTTGCCGGTTGTCCGGGGCGGCCTGCGATCGTATCACCATGACAATGCTTCTCTGCCGGATCCGGGTTTTTGTCCGGAGGAGAAGGACGGCTGGGCCCGTGTGCCCTGCCGCCAGGATGTGTGCTTCAAGTTCGGCGGGATCCTGCGTGAAGGCCAGGCCGTGGTCATGAAGGAAACATCCCGGGGTACCGTTGTGTTCGCGCGTTTGTTTGAGATCGCACCCGGCGCGCCGTATGCCCATCAGTCCATGGTCGAGGTGTTTAATTCTCCCCGGTATCCTTACGGCGAGATGGAGGTCCACGCCCCCCTTGCCCTTATCCCGCCCGGCGGCGAAGTCTCCCTGACCCAGCTCTGGCGTCTTTGTGCGGCCTGAAAACAGGAAAAAGTATCGGGTTTTCATTTATTCGGCCGGCCTCTTTGTTATAATAAATACTCATGGGTGACATCGCGTCAATAATCAGGAGATCCTTCCCCCCTGCGGGGTTCAGGACGACGTGGAAAGGAAAATGTATGCGCGTTATCGTGATCGCGTTGTTGTGTGTAGCAGGGCTGGTTTTTCCTCTGGCGGCATCGGCCCAGTCCTTCCGGGTGAATAATCCCGATGTGGACAAGGTTGCTTTTGCCAGGAGTTTTATATCAAGCTTGGGCTATTACGGGAAACTGGATCTGCGTCTTAGGGCCGAGTCGGGGGCCGGCGACAGTTATACCCGTGATATCAAGGTCGTCAAGGCGCTGGTGGATGGGCGGACGCTCGACAATACCGAATTGCGGGTGGCCAAGAATTATCTGGTGAAGTATGTGGAATCCAGGAATATGCTCATCCGCAAGGTGGCCTATGATGCCATGGCCGCATATGAACAACATATCATTGTCAGTTCCCGGGAACGCCGCCTGTGGCAGATGTACCAGCGTTTCAAGGAAAGAGGCGTCCCCAGGGATATGAATGAAAACGAATTTAAACAGCAGATGGCGGTCCTGGCCGAGGACCGCAAGGCCGCGGCCCTGGGCATCCTGCACGCCGTGGTGATGTTCCGGACGGTCCTGTTGAGTGCCGAGCGTTGTTCGGACGAGAATTGCCGGGAACTCGCCCTGACAGAGGGGGAGCGCGGCAAGCTGGTCAAGAAACTGGATGTGTTCGCCGCAGACCGCACCGCGTGGGGGATGAAGGCCGGCCAGGGGACCTTTGAGGCCGCGGTGGCCGCTGTCCGTGAAGTGCTGGAAGATCCGGTCTTTGTGAGCCGTTCATGAACCCCGGGTGCGCTGACTCTGTGCCTCACGGCCTGGCGTTCCCCGAAGTGCGCGTGGTCGAGGCTTCCGCCGGATCCGGCAAAACATATGCGCTCGCCAAACGCTATGTTCAGCTTGTCCTGCATTTGACGCGTGAGCGCACCGTTCCGCCTATTCATACCATCCTGGCGATCACCTTCACGAACAAGGCCGCTTTCGAGATGAAAGAGCGGATCCTCCGGTTCCTCAAGGAACTGGCGCTGGGGGTGATGCCGCCTGAGGAAGAACGCCTGATCCTGGAAGGCATCGGTATGCCCTCCGGTGAGGCGCGTGAATTTGCCTCCAAAGTTATTGATGCCATCCTGCGCAACTACAATTATTTCCAGGTTGAGACCATTGACAAGTTCATCAATTCCCTGCTGGTCAGCTCCGCGTTCCAGATCGGCTTGACCGCCAATTTCCGCATCAAAACCAATGCCCGTGAATACCTGGCGCTGGCCCTTGACGAACTCATCGACGATGCAGCCTCCGACAAGGTCCTGCGCCGTGCCTTTGACGATTTTCTAACGAGCATGCTCTTGGTCGAGGCGCGGTCCGCCTGGATCCCCCGGGATGTGGTGCTGGATACCCTGGAACAACTGTGGGGGGAATATAACACCTACGCGCGGGACTTCGTGCCGCCGGGGAAGGTGCCCGCGGACATGATCAGTGTCAAGCGCAAGGTGGTGGCCGCCGTGCGTGATCTGGCGGCAGACATGCCTGAAGGCGCGCACAAAACTTTTGTCAAAAGTATCGCCGGGTTTGTTCAGGCCCATCAGAACGGGTTCCGTTTTGCCCAGGGATTGTCGGGGTATTTTGAGCCGGGGAAGGATATCCCGGCAACAAAGAGCCTGGTCCTTTTGCCGCGGCATCACGACCTCTGGGCCGCGATCCAGAAGGGTTTTATGGAGGCCGCGGATCTGGAGGTGAACCATGTCTACGACCCGTATGTGAGGCTGTGGGAGTATGTCCGCCGGCATCTGGTGGGGATGTGCCTGCGCGAGGACATCATGTTCTTGGGCGAGCTCAACGCCAGGGCGCGCCAGGTTTACGAGGAGGGTGTGGCCCCCGAAGAGCTTTATTACCGCCTCTCCACACGTTTCGAGCATTATCTTTTTGACGAATTCCAGGACACCAGCCGCCTGCAGTGGGAAAACCTCTGCGTTCTGCCCGAGGATGGGATTGCCCGCGGCGGGACCTTGTTTTACGTCGGCGACAAGAAACAGGCCATTTATTCATTCCGCGGCGGGGATACGCGGCTCTTCGACGATGTCCGCGCCCGGTATGCCGCGCCCGGATATCATCCTTCCTGCGAGATCTTGAACACCAGCCGCCGTAGTCATCGCAGCATTGTCACCTTTAACAACAGTGTCTTTAGCCTGGATAATCTTGAGGCGCTTATGCGCGCCCCCGGCAGGGACGGAGCGGCGCTTGTGCCGGCGAGGGCGGATGATTTTGATGAACTGCGCCGTGTCTACGCCGGGGCGGCACAGGAAGTGGTACAGCCGGATCCTGAAGGTTGTGTCCGGGTGGAGCTCCTGGAAGGTTCCGGCCGGGAGGAAGTTTCCGAGGATGCCCGCCGCAGGCTTATGGCACGCCTGGCTGACCTGCGGACGCGTTTTGCCTGGCGTGACATCGGCATTCTGGTCCGCAAGAATGACCAGGTTGAGGAAGTGACCCGCTGGCTCCTGGAGGCGGATCCGCCCATCCCCTCATCCTCGGAACGTACCCTTGATATCAAGGAGCATCTGCTGCTGCGTGAAGTGACGGCGTTCCTGCATTTTCTGGCGGCGCCCGTGGATAACGCGGCCTTCGGGGAGTTCATCCAGGGGCGTATCTTTGGGGCTGCCGCCGGCATGCCGCCGGAAGCCGTGCAGGATTTCATCCTGGCGTGGCGCCAGGAGCGCAAGGGGTATCTTTATACGGCATTTCGCAGCCGTTTCCCGGAGATATGGGAAAACTTGATCGACGATTTTTTCAGTCATGCGGGGCTTTATCCCTTGTATGAGACGGTGGCGAGTTTTTATCGGCGGCTGGGGGTGGTCGAGAATTTTCCGGGCGACCAGGCGTTCTTCATGCATTTTCTGGAACTGGTCAAGAAGAAGGAAGTTGAATTTCCCGACATGGCCTCTTTCCTGGAGCATTATGACGCGCTGGAAGGGTCCGAACTTTATGTTGATGTGCCGGGGGGGGATACGGTCCAGGTCATGACAGTCCATAAGGCCAAGGGCCTGGAATTCCGGGTGGTCATCCTGCCGTTTCTGACGATGTCCTTGTCCCGCGGGGCGTCCTCCGGGAAGAAGGCCTTGAATTATGTCTTGCGGCCCGGTGAGGATGGCCTGGCGCTCTATCATTTCAATGCCTGCCATACCCGTTACTCGCTCCTCGCCGAGGAACTGGATGTCGAGGAACGCATGGCGGTCTTTTTTTCGGAATTGAACAATGTCTATGTGGCCCTGACGCGTGCCGCCTGTGAAATGTATGTGTATGTCCCGCCGCGGGCTGGCAAGGGCGTGAATCTGGCGCGGCATCTTTTTCCCGCGCCTTTGCTGTCGGTGGGTGAGCCTGCCGCGGGTTACCCCCGCAAGGACAGGGACGCAGGGCCGGCGCCGGTTGAACTGGCGCCTTGCGCATGCCGCGACTGGATCGCGTTTTTAAATGACGAGTTCATGGATGCACGGGCCTTGTTCGCGCGCGCTGAATGCCGTACCGGCGAGGCGTTTCATGCCGTCCTGGCGCGCATCGGTGCGGTACCGGCCGGCGGGCTGGATGCGGCCCTTGAGGCGGCGCTGGCCGTGCCAACGGCCCTGGGAACGGAGGAGGCGGGGATGCGTGAACCGCTGCGGCGTCTGCTGGCGGATGAACGTGTCAGGCCTTTCTTTGAAGCCGGTGATGCCCGGGTGCTGACAGAACAGGAGTGTGTGGACCGTTTCGGGCGCACGCGGCGGGTTGACCGGCTTTTGGTGAACCCCGACAGCGTGACCGTCATTGATTTCAAGTTGAGCCGTGCCGCGGAAGAGGCCGGCGGCGAACAGGTCCAGGCCTATATGGGGATCCTCCGTGAAATTTATCCGGGGCGGCGCGTGAGAGGATATCTTGTCTTTATCGGCGAATCTGCCGTGGTGGAGGTGTGATGGCGCGCATATTTACAACGGATTTCACAAAACCTTTTATGGCGGAACTCGCGGATCATATTCAGCGCGGGCATGCCGCCGCCGGGCGGGATCCCGGGAGGCTGGCTGTTGTTTTCGGCGGCAAACGCCCGGCGCATTTTTTAAAACGCGAACTCGCGCGCCGTGCGGGAGGGGCCTTCATGCCGCCCCGTTTTTATACGATGGATGAGTTCATGAACGAGCTGGCCAACGTGACCGGTGAACTCAGGGCCGCCTCTGACCTGGAGGACCGTTTCACGCTCTATAGCCTGGCGCGTGACCTGGCTCCGGAACTGCTCCAGGGCCGTGAAACGTTTGCGAAATTCCTGCCTTGGGCCGGAGATATCCTGGATTTCATCAACCAGCTCGACCTGGAGGATGTTGGCCCGGCCGCGTTGACGCCTATCCAGGAAAGTGCGCGCATCGGCTATCCTGTTCCCGAGAATATCAATCGCATGCTGGAGAAGGTCCTGACGCTCAGGGATGTTTTTCATGCCCGCCTGAAGGAGGCCGGCCGGACCACACGCGGCGGGCAATACCGTCGTGCCGCCCGCAACGCGGGGGCCTGGGACGCGTCCCGTTACGACGAGATCATCTTCGCCAATTTTTTTTATTTTCACAAAACGGAAGCCGGGGTGGTCCGTCAGCTCCATGCCGCGGACAAGGCCACGCTGATCTTCCAGGGCGACCAGCGGAAATGGCGGGTGCTGGAGCATATCGCCGGGCAGTTCGGCTGTGAACTGAAGGAGGGGGTCGTTCCCACGCCGGTGTCGTTCGACCTGAAGATCTATACCGCCGCGGATACGCATGCCGGGGCCGCCATGGTGCGGGATATCCTGGCTGGTATCGTTGACAAGCACCGCACCGTTGTTGTGCTGCCGGATACCGAAGCGCTGGTGCCGCTGTTGTCGGCGTTGCCCCTGGAGGCGGACGGCTTTAACGTATCCATGGGGTATCCTTTGCGCCGCGGCAGCCTGTATCTTCTTCTGCAGGCGGTGTTCCAGGCACAGCTGTCGGGCAAGGATGGACGTTATTATGCCCGGGATTATCTGGCCCTGCTCCGTCATCCCTTTGTCAAGAATTTGCAGTGGGAAGGCCGTGCGGAGGGGGCGGCGGCCATGCGCGTTCTGGTTCACAAGATCGAGGAGGTCCTTAAGGGGCGTCTGAGCGGTGCGACGTCCGGAAGTTCTTTTCTTGCGCTGGAGGATATTTTCGAGGACCGTATTATCTTTGAGGAAGCCGCTGCGACACTGGCCGGGATGGGCCTTGACGGACGCCGGGACAGCCTGGCCGGGATGCTCCGGGGAATCCACAGGATTTTTCTGGAGGCGTGGGAGGGGGTCAGCAGCCTTGCTTCTTTTGCCCTGGCGCTGGAACCGCTTCTGGATGAAACCTCCCGGCGGAGTACCATGGGGCATTATCCCCTTAACCTTAATATTGCCGCGCGGATGTACGAGGTGTGTGCGCAGTTCAGGGAGGCGTCTTTCAGCGGCGAAAGTTTTGCGCAGGAAGACCTGTTCCGAATTTTCGAGGAGAATGCCGGCGCCCAGATGGTGCGCTTCAAAGGTACGCCGCTCAAGGGCCTGCAGATCCTGGGGCTTGAGGAAACGCGTTCGCTTGATTTCGACCATGTGATCGTCATGGACGTGAATGAGGGGGTTTTGCCGAGCATCCGGGTGCGTGCGTCCTTGATCCCGCGCGAGGTCATGGGCCAGCTTGACCTGGACAGCCTGCGCCTTGAGGAGGAGATCCAGCGTTACCAGTTCATGCGCCTCGTTTCTTCCGCCCGCAGCGTGCATTTGGTGTGTCAGAAGAACAAGGAGAAGGAGCCCAGCCGTTTTCTCGAGGAACTTGTCTGGGAAAAACAGGTCCGTGACGGGAAGCCGGATCATTTCCCCGCCGTAAGGGCGGGGTTTGCGGTCCGTGCGGATCAGCGTCCGCGCGCCGCGGCCAAGACCCCGGCCATGATCAGGTTCCTGCAGGGCTTCTCTTATTCGGCCAGCAGTGTCAACGCCTACCTGGCCAACCCGTATACGTTTTACACGGATTATGTCCTTGGCCTGCGCGAAAGCGATGATCTTCTCGACGAGCCTGATGCGGTTTTGATCGGCAATTTCATGCACGGCCTGCTGGAAGAACTCTACAAGCCTTTGGAAGGGCACACGCCGGATTTCGGGGACACATTTGAAAAACGGCTCTGGTCTGTTTTCAACCGTCGTTTTGAGGAAGTTTTGGCCCGGCGTATGCGCGCGCAGGCGTTTCTGGTGCGCGGGGTCATGGAACACAAACTGCGCGCTTTCCTGGATGTCGAGCGTGAACGTGCCGCGGGGATCCGCCTGATCCTGGGGCTTGAGAAGGAATACACGGCCCGGATCGTCCTGCCGCCGGGTGAATTCAGGTTCAAGGCCAGGATCGACCGTGTCGAGGAGGACAGCGCGGGCGGGATACTGGTCCTCGACTACAAGACCGGCACGGCGGATGATGTCCCGCCGCCGGTATTGGCCCTGCCGCCGGAAGCCGGCCGCCGGGAAATATTCGAGGCGGTTGGTTCCTTCCAGCTGCCGCTCTATGTTCATATGATGGCGGAAGCGTATCCCGGCAGGCGCATTGAAGCCGGCCTTTACAGCCTGCGCGAGGCGCGTTTGAGGACGATCTCCAGGGATAAAACGCCGATGCCGGCACCGGATATTTTTGGCGCGCCCTACAAGGACGCCCTGGGGCGTGTGATGGCCGAGATCCTCGATCCCGCCCGGCCTTTTGTGGATGACGAATTAAGAAAATTCGATGTTTGAAAAGAGAATATGGTGAGGGACGGGAGGGGGTACGAACAAAAAATACAAAATTTTAACGAAAATCCCGCGGCGAATATATAATTAATGCATGCCAAAAACCATTTTGATTGTTGATGATGAAGATGTTGTGGTGGATATCACCAAGCGCAAACTGCAGCAGGAAGGGTATGGCGCCATTGGTGTGGGGGATGGCGAGGCGGCCCTGCAGGTTCTGCGCGAAGGGCCGGTGGACCTGATCGTGTTGGATGTGGAGATGCCCAAAATGAACGGATATGCCTTCATGTCCGAACTGGTCAAGATCCCCGGTGATAACCGGCCGCCGGTCATTGTCCTGACGGCGTACGATTCCATGGAGCCGATTTTCAAGCGTTACGGGATCGCCTCGTATCTCCACAAGCCGCTCAAGATTCAGGATCTGCTGGTCAAGATCAGGGAAGTGCTGGGTGATGCAGCCAAGAATTGATGCTGTTCATTCACGCATCGCGGCCGTTTGTGCCCGCGTGGGCCGTTCACCGGATGCGGTGACCCTCATCGGGGTGACGAAGTATTCTTCTGCCGACGAGGTCAATGACGCGCTGGCCGCCGGTCTTAAGGATATTGCGGAAAATCGCGTGCAGGCCGCCGAGGAAAAATTCCCCCTTCTGGCAAGCGAAGGACGTACGGTCATCAAACATTTGATCGGACATCTGCAGACCAACAAGGCCCGGGATGCGGTGCGTCTTTTTGATGTGATCCAGTCGGTGGACAGCCTGAAACTGGCGGCGGAGATAGATAAGCGCGCAGCGGTCATCGGCAAGGTGCAGGATATTCTGGTGCAGGTGGATATCGCCCGGGAAGAACAGAAATTCGGCGTGGCGGAAGAAGACCTGGATGCGCTTGCAGGCTATCTGGAGGGGTGTTCCCATATACGCACCCGCGGGCTCATGGCCATGGCGCCGTTGACGGGCGATGCGGATGTCATCCGTGCCGTTTTTCGCCGCCTGCGCGGGCAGTTCGACCGTCTTAGGCAAGAACGTTCTCCGGCATTTGCCCGCGGACTGGAACATATATCCATGGGCATGAGCGGGGATTATGAGATCGCCATTGAAGAAGGGGCGACCATGGTGCGGATTGGTTCCGCGTTATTCAAAGGGGCATCATCATGAAGATCGCGTTCATTGGCTGCGGGAACATGGGCGAGGCTATCCTTGCCGGTATTCATCGTCAGCATACCTGTTATGTGTGTGAGCCGCGCGCGGAGCGCCAGGCCGCGCTGAAAAAGAAATACCGGGTGGCCTTTGGCATGCTGGCGGATGTGGTCAGGGCCGCGGATGCTGTTTTTCTTGCTGTCAAGCCCCAGGACCTTCCGGATGTCCTGGCTGAAATGCGCCGGATCCCGTTAGGGAAAAAACTTGTCATTTCCATCGCCGCGGGTGTGACCACCGGGTCGATCGAAAAGAAACTTAGGGGCAGGGTGCGTGTGGTTCGTGTCATGCCCAACTTGCCGGCCATGGCGGGAGAGGGCATGAGCGGCCTGTGCCGCGGCAAGAACGCGACCCCCAAAGATGCGGCGCTGGTTAAAGGTGTTTTTGATGTTGTCGGGAAAACGCTTGTTGTGCCCGAGCGTCAGATCGATGCGGTCACGGCTGTGTCCGGCAGCGGCCCGGCGTATGTCTTTTTGTTTGTCGAGTGTATGATGGAGGCGGCGCGCAAGCTTGGGTTTGACGCTAAAGAGGCGAGGCTGCTCGTGTATCAGACACTTTCGGGGAGCGCACGCCTGCTGGCTCAAAGTGAAGATCCCGCGGGGGTCTGGCGTGCCAGGGTCACCTCCAAGGGCGGGACCACACAGGCGGCCATGGATGTGTTCATGGCCCAGGATATGAGCGGATTGTTCGCAACGGCCCTCAAAGCCGCCCGCGACCGCGCCAAACAATTGTCGCATTAATGTGTATCCAATAATATATTTATATATGCAACGGGAGAATCAATCATGTCATCCAAGATCGGCGTTATCGGCGGCAGCGGGCTTTATCAGATCGACGGGGTCGTGGGCATTCAGGAAGTCGCGGTCAAGACGCCCTTTGGCGATCCGTCTGATGTTTTCATGACAGGGATGCTGGAGGGGGCACCTGTTGTTTTTCTCCCGCGCCACGGGCGGGGCCACCGGATTTCTCCATCGGAGATTAATAATCGCGCGAATATCTGGGCCATGAAGAAGCTGGGCGTTGACGCCATCATCGCGGTTTCGGCGGTCGGCAGCCTTCAGCTCCATATCAAGCCCATGGATTTTGTGGTTCCCGACCAGTTCATCGACCGGACCGCATCGCGCCGGCACAGCACGTTCTTTGAGGGCGGGATTGTCGCGCATGTGCCGATGGCCGATCCTGTGTCCGAGGAGATCGCGGATATCCTTTATGATGCCTGTGAGGAAGCGGGCCTCACGGTGCACAAGAACGGCACCTATCTCAATATGGAAGGCCCCCAGTTTTCAACCAAGGCGGAATCGACCCTCTACCGCAGTTGGGGGTGCGACATCATTGGCATGACCAACCTGCCGGAAGCTAAGCTTGCGCGTGAGGCCGAGATTTCCTATGCGACACTCGCCGCGGTGACGGATTACGACTGCTGGCATCATTCCCATGACGCGGTGACGGTAGAGATGATCATGGATTTTCTGGACAAGAATATCGGCAATACCCGCCGGATCCTCAAGGCCGCCCTTCCCAGGGCCGCCGCGCTGACAAAATTTTCCGCGGCTCACGCGCTCAAGTGTGCCATCATGACAAATTCCGCCATGATCCCGGACCAGAAAAAAAAGGACCTGGATATCATTATCGGCAAATATATCCGATAATTATAATGTACGGGCGGGTCTTAGACCCGCCCTGTCAGGCTCTTGAGCCCTATCATCTTGACAAACCCCCTATTTTCGTTAAAGTATTGCCCTTATGGATTACGCCAAGACCCTGAATCTTCCCAAGACCGATTTTTCGATGAAAGCCGGCCTTGTCCAGAAAGAACCCGTGATGCTCGCGCAATGGGAGAAGGACGGGCTTTATGCCCGCATCCGCGCCCGTGCCAAGGGGCGTCCGTCGTTTATTCTTCATGACGGGCCGCCGTACGCTAACGGCAATATCCATATCGGCCACGCGCTCAACAAGGTCCTTAAGGATATCATTGTCCGCGTCAAGACCATGCAGGGGTATGACAGCCTCTATGTTCCCGGCTGGGACTGCCACGGCCTGCCCATCGAGCACGCCCTGCTCAAGGAGCAGAAGGCCCGCAAGTCCGACGTGGACGGGCTGGATGTCCGCAAGAAAGCCCATGATTACGCCATGAAATATGTGGATCTCCAGCGCGGTCAGTTCAAGCGCCTGGGTGTCATGGGTGAGTGGGACAAGCCGTATCTGACCTTGTCACCCGGGTATGAATACTGGATCTTGAAGGCCCTCGCGGACCTGACCCGGCAAGGTTATATTTACCGCAGCCTTAAACCCGTCAACTGGTGTTTCGACTGCGAGACCGCACTGGCCGAGGCCGAGGTGGAGTATGAAGACCATACCTCTCCGACGGTCTATGTGCGTTTTCCGATCAACAATCCCGTGGCGGCCGGGCTTCCGGCTGACGGCCAAGCATCCCTGCTGATCTGGACCACCACGCCCTGGACACTGCTGGCCAATGTGGCGGTGGCGGTGAATCCGGATTTCGATTATGTCCTTCTTAAAACGGGGGATGAGCTATTGATTGTGGAACACAACAGGGCCCTGGCGCTCATGCCGGAGCATGCGGTTGTCAAGCGCCTGAAGGGCCGTGATCTGACAGGCCTGCGCTACACCCATCCTTTTGGAATCCTTGCGAATTGCCCGGTAGTGACGGCGGATTATGTGACCCGGGAAGACGGCACCGGTCTGGTCCATACAGCGCCCGGCCATGGGCAGGAGGATTACCAGACAGGCCTGCGTCATAAACTCCCGATCCTGATGCCGGTCAACGACCGCGGCGTCTTCACCACGGAGGGGGCGCCCTTCACGGGCAAGCATGTGCTTAAAGCCAATGACGAGATCATTGAAGACCTCAACGCCCGCGGGCTTTTGTTCCGTACAGAAAAGATCCAGCATTCCTATCCGCACTGCTGGCGCTGCAAGAAGCCGATCATTTTCCGCGCGACATGGCAGTGGTTCATGAAGATCGATCATAACGGCTTGCGGGAAAAGCTCAAGGATGCCATCCACAAGGCTGTGCGCTGGGTGCCTCCGGCGGGTGAGGGGCGCATCAAGGCCATGGTTGAAACCAGGCCCGACTGGTGCCTTTCGCGCCAGCGTTATTGGGGCGTGCCGATTCCGGCGGTTCGTTTCAAGGGTTCCGAGACGCAATATTTGTATCCGGAGCTGGTGGAACATGTGGCTGGCCTGGCGAAGAATTTCGGTTCGAACATCTGGTTTGAAAAAGACCTTAAAGACCTTCTGCCGCCGGGCTTTACATGCCCTGACGGGAAGGTGGAAGATATGGAAAAGACCCATGACATCCTGGATGTCTGGTTTGATTCCGGCGTCAGCCACCGGGCGGTTTTTCACGGGATGATGCAGCGGCCGCTTCCTGCGGACCTTTACCTGGAGGGCTCGGACCAGCACCGCGGGTGGTTCCAGTCGTCCTTGATCCCTTCTGTTGCCCTTGATGGACGCCCCCCGTACCGCGAAGTCCTGACGCACGGGTTTGTGGTGGACGGTGAAGGCCGCAAGATGTCCAAGTCGCTGGGCAATGTCGTGACGCCGGATGATTTCATCAGGAATAACGGCGCGGATATCCTGCGCCTGTGGGTGGCGGCGTCCAATTACAATGATGATATCCGCCTGTCCAAGGAGATCATGGACCGGCTGATCGATGCTTATCGCAAGATCCGCAATACGGCGCGGTATTTGTTGGCTAATCTGGATGGTTTTGACCCGGCAGTGCATACCCTGCCGCTGGAGGAGATCCTGCCGGTAGACCGCTGGGCATTGAACCGCCTTTCCGGCTTGATCAGGCGGGTGGATGCGGCGTATGCGGCCTACGATTTTCCGAAAGTTTACAAGGAAATACATCAGTTTTGCAATGAGGATCTGTCCAGCATTTATCTTGACATCCTCAAGGACAGACTGTATACTTCGAGCGCTCTTTCTCTGAAAAGACGTTCGGCCCAGACGGTATTGTATCATATTGCCGACGTGCTCACACGTTTTCTGGCGCCTGTCATGTGTTTCACGGCCGAGGAAATGGCCGCATTCCTGCCGGGGCGCAAACCCGGGGAAAGCGTTCATCTGGCCGATTGGCCCAAGGCGGGGGCAGGCTGGGAAGATGTGCGCTTCGAGGAGCGGTATGCCCGGCTTCTGGAGCTTCGGCCTCCTGTCCTTAAGGCGCTCGAGGAAAAGCGTGCGCAAGGCCTCATTGGGGCTTCGCTGGAAGCGGCGATCGTTCTGCAGGTGTTTTCCGTGCGCGATGCGGCCTACCTGGAGGGGTTGTCGGCCGAACTTCCCATGCTGTTCATTGTGTCGCAAATACGTCTTGAAAAAGCGGATGCCTCCGGCAGGAAGCCGGAACAGTCCCAGATGTTTGCCAATATTATTATAGAGAAGGCCAGCGGTGCCAAGTGTCCGCGCTGCTGGAATTACAAAACGGATATAGGCACGGATAAGGATCATCCCGATATTTGTACCCGTTGCGCCAGGGCGGTCAAGGGGCTCGATATCAAAGACGTTCTATAGCGCCGGCGCGGGCCGGATCAATCAAGGAGCTTTAGCACATGCCCGATAAAATGGACGCCAGGAAACTTGATTTCTTCAAGAAGCTTTTGTTGAAGATGAAGGCACAGATCGCCGGTGACATCCGGAGCATGGCCGATGAGAATGAGGGTGACCAGGCGGACAAGGGCGATGTTTCCGGCCACGCGATGCATATGGCCGATGTGGCCACGGACATGTATGACCGCGAGTTCAATCTTTCCCTGGCGTCCAACGACCGCGAGATCCTCCAGCGGATCAATGCCGCGCTTGACCGTATTGAAAAAGGCACCTACGGCTTTTGCCTGAAAAGCGGCAAGCGGATCCCTGAACCCCGTCTCAAGGCGATCCCGTACGCGGAGTACAGCCTGGAGGTTCAGGAAGAAATGGACCGCAAACCGGGCCGTTGAATGATGGCGCCCATGTTCCAGCGTCAGCGCTCATACCTTGATATCGTCATTTGTCTTTCCACCGTGACCCTTGTCGTGGTCATGGACCGTTTGACCAAGATCCTTTTTTCCAATATCCTCCAGGTCGGCGAATCCATTCCTGTTATCAAAAGGGTTTTTCATTTCACCCTGGTCCATAATACCGGTATCGCTTTCGGGCTTTTCCGGGATAACGGGTTTGTTTTCTTTGTCATCCCCGTGATCGCTGTTGTGTTGTTGGGGTATAACCTGTATTATTATCATAAGGTTGGCGAACTCGACCTGATGTACATCATCGGCTTTTCGCTCATCATGGGCGGGGCGATCGGCAATCTGGTGGACCGGATCACGCTGGGGCATGTGATCGATTTCATCGACCTGCGCGTATGGCCCGTATTCAATGTCGCCGACAGCGCCATTACGGTGGGGGCGTGCGTCGTCATGTTCAAGTGCTGCCCGTGGTTTGTGCGTCCCAAACAAGAAAAACATTTCAATCTTCCGGATTAACGTCATGTTCCCTGTGATCTGCCAGATAGGTCCTTTCGCCCTTTACTCCTACGGCTTGATGCTGGCCCTGGCGGTCATGGCCGCGAGCTTTCTCACGGCACGCGAGGCCGCAGGGCGGGGGATCGCGCGTGAAACGGTTTACGATCTTGCTTTTTGGGTTGTGCTCTGGGGCATTCTGGGGGCGCGGCTGTTTTACGTTTTGCTCAACGTTGATTATTTCCGTCAGTTTCCTGTGGAGATATTGATGCTTCAAAAAGGCGGCCTGGCCTGGCAGGGAAGCCTGGCGGCCGGTATCCTGGCGGGTATTGTTTTTATCCGGCGGCACAAATTGCCGTTGTGGACGCTTCTGGATACGGCAGCGCCTTTTGTGGCCCTGGGCCATGCCATTGGCCGCATCGGGTGCCTGCTCAACGGCTGCTGCTACGGCAAGGCCGTGGCGTGGGGGCTTTATTTTCCCGTATGGGGCGAACGCCTTCACCCGACACAGATCTATATGGCGCTCGGGGAGCTCGCGGTCTTTTTGATCCTGCGCGCCCTGCAGCGGCGCGGGGGTCAGCCTGAGGGACGCCTGTTTGTGCTCTATCTTTTTTTGAGTTCGCTGGAACGTTTTGGGGTTGAATTT
>Ga0114951_10002190_pt1 | contig 22592 bp, 22 predicted proteins | sample AM7aDNAmetaG_FD_88677 | JGI IMG/M metagenome (GOLD analysis project Ga0114951, IMG submission 88677) | Freshwater microbial communities from Finland to study Microbial Dark Matter (Phase II) - AM7a DNA metaG | ecosystem: Environmental > Aquatic > Freshwater > Lake | place: Finland: Lake Alinen... | reverse complement strand
CAGATGGCTAGGTTGTTTTGTCTGGCGAATTCGACAGCGCGGTTGAAGAATTCGAGTTCAGCAACTGCCCCGGTCGGGTTGTTAGGGTAATTGAGCCAGAGAACTTTTGCCCTGCTTAAAATCTCCTGTGGGATGGAGCCCAGGTCCGGAATGAAGCGGTTAGCCTCGGTAAGGGGCAGGTAATAAGGCTCCCCTCCCGCGAGTTTGCTGCTGATGGCGTAGACAGGGTAGGCCGGGTCGGGCACCAGTGCAACATCTCCCTGGTCGAGAAAGCAAAACGCTGCATGACCGATGCCTTCTTTGGAACCTATAAGGGGAAGGACCTCGCTGTTGGGGTCGAGGGTCACTTCGAACCGCCGCTTGTACCAGGCAGCCATGGCCTGGCGCAGTGCCGGCAGTCCGTCGGTTTCGGGGTATCTGTGATTGGCCGGGTCGCGGGCCGCTTCGCAGAGCTTTTCGATGATATTGGGGGGGGTGGGGATGTCGGGGTCGCCGATGCCGAAACTGATAACTTCTTCTCCGCGGGCCCTTTTTTCGGCGATCTTTTTGTTTATCTCCACAAATAGATACGGCGCAAGCTGGTCCATGCGCTGTGAAAGTTTCATGATTTACTCCTCATAATTTTATTATTAAAAAATCTGCTATTCAGGCCATTCTCCCGTGAACACCATTTCAGCCGGGCCCGTGAGGAAAGCCTCTTCTTTCTTGTTCCACTTCACTTCAGCCATCCCGCCCGAAAGTAAAATCTCGACTTTGGGGTCGCAGAGCCCGTGCAGCTGTGCCGCTATCGCCACGGCGCACGCGCCGCTTCCGCAAGCAAGTGTTTCACCTGCTCCGCGTTCCCAAACACGCATCTCGATCCTGTTGCGGCTGAGGACGCGGGCGACTTCGAAATTCACCCCGTGAGGGAACAGCTTGTATTTTTCTACTGATGGTCCGATGTTCTTTAAAGCAAAATCGGCGACCGGTTCATCGATAAAGCAGACGGCATGCGGGTTGCCCATAGAGATAAAGTTGAGGAGGAGTTTTTTCCCTGCCATCTCCAGCGGATAATCTCCAGTCATTATGTCAAATAGTTTACCTTTGCCGGCTTCGACGGCAACAGGGATGTTTTTGGGATTGAATTCAGGTTTGCCCATCCCGACCTGGATCAAGGAACGTGTCCCGTCCTGGATAAGGCGGGCATCGCGGACCCCGGCCATCGTTTCGATCGCGTAATTGTCGCCGTGCACCAATCCTTTAACGACGAGGTATCTGGTGAAACAGCGGAGGCCATTCCCGCAAGCTTCGGCCTCAGAGCCGTCGGGGTTAAAAACACGCATCCTGAAATCGGCGATTTCTGAATTCAACAGTATCAGCAGCCCGTCGGCACCGACGCCGAAGTGCGGCTGGCATATGCTCTTAGCCATCCGGGACCAGTCGCGGTCTTTCCCGATGGCATCGACCATAACGAAATCATTTCCCAGACCTTGAAGTTTTGTAAATTGCATATATGGACCTTACACTTTCAAAAATCCGGCGACTATTGTTTTAATTGAGGCATACGGTTCCGTGTCTACATCGAACCAATGTATTCTATCATCTTTCGGGCTGAACCAGTTATATTGCATACGCACCAAACGGTGGCTTTCATTCTTCACCTGCTGGACGGCCTCTTCCAGGCCGATATTGCCCAGCACGAAATTCGATATCTGCCGATAACCGATGCCCGACATCGACGGCGCCCCGGCCCCGTAGCCGCGGTTCATGAGCCCCTTGACCTCATCCACCAGCCCCCGTTCCAGCATGGAGTCGACCCTTTCGTCGATGCGGGTGTAAAGCGTCTCCCGTTTGGCCGTGAGCCCGATGACCAGTTCTTCGAAAGGAGGTTTGATCTTTGCCGGCCGGGAAGCGAGGGCTGGGTCCCTGTTTACCTCCAGAGCCCTTATCACACGCCGGACATTCCGGCGGTCTATGCGGCCCGCGGAATCCGGGTCCAGATTTTTCAATTCTTCGAAGAGATGTTCACCTTCGCCGCGCGCGGCCCTTTCTTCGAGGTGCTTTCTATAAGTTAAATCAGGCACGACCCTTGGTATCTGCCAGCCTTCGAGCAATGCCCACACGTAAAGCCCGCTTCCTCCTGCGAGGATGGGGATCCTTCCCCTGGCGCTGATCTCATCTATCGTTTTATAGCCGAGTTCGAGGTACCGGGCCAGGTCAAACGCTTCGTCCGGGTCGATGATGTCGATGAGGTGATGGGGCACCAGGGCTTGTTCCTGGAGCGACGGCTTGGCAGTCCCGATGTCCATGTACCGGTATACCTGCCGGCTGTCGGCGGTTACTATCTCGCCGTTCAGGTCCTGTGCCAAACGCAGGGCAAGCGCGCTCTTGCCCACCCCCGTCGGCCCGACTATCGCCACCACGGATTGCATATCAACATTATATAGGAAAAGGCGGCTATTATTTTAGGCCCGGGCGGCCGGGGGGACTGGTTATGTCAAAACAAATAGACGAAATTTATAAGTAGATTTACGATTGGGAAACCAGAAAAAGGTCAAATTTTATGTCATCTGAAAGTATATTTGTTCAATCATCGTCTCAGGCTGTAAATAACCAAACCCAGGGTTAAAACGCTCATGCATTCCGGCCGGAAACGTTCAAAATATGGCCGAAGGTATCCTGTTCCGCCTGAGGGTTGAAGGATACACTTGTTCCATTTTAAGGATGCTATTACTCCAAAGAGCGAGATATCGCTTGATGGTTAAATCAAGGAAAGTGAGAACGACATGTACGATAGATTCTGTTACGCAATCAAGAACCTGCGCAGAGGCCAAAAAGGCATCACCGGCCTGGAAACCGCCATCATCTTGATAGCGTTCGTAACCGTGGCCTCGGTGCTTGCCTACAGTGTTCTCTCGGCTGGGATATATTCGGCGGACAAAGGCAAGGAGGCGGTATATAACGGACTCGAGAGCGTCAGGAACACCATGGTCGTCAAAGGCACGGTGCTCGGCCTTGCCGGAGGCGGCGGGACTGCACTCACGAGTGTTATTTTTAACATGGCGATGGCCACAAACGGGGATTCTATCGATCTGACTAAACTCGCTATCAATTATTGGGATTCAGACATCGTTGAACCTCTGGCGTTGGACGCGGCCAATTCCGGCGATCCCTCCAAATCGACGGTCACCCCCGGAGACTGGTCGTATTATTTAAGCGACGGGAGCGCCGGTTCGGCCCTGAAGGACAACCTGGCGGTATACATCGTGGTAGCTGTGCCCGCCGGCGCGGCCGCATTCTCGTACGCCACCATCACTATACAGGTGATTCCGCCCGGGGCTTCGGCGGTCACCATTCAGCGCACGCTTCCGCCGATCTCGGCCGCGATGGCGCTGGCTTAACAGCGGGCCATCGGGAGGTCCCTGCTGGAGCGGGTTACAAGTTTGCCTGCGATAATGGTTTAGAAAGCCGCGATTTTATTCGCGGCTTTCGCCGTGAATCCAGGGTATCCGCGCTGATAACCGCTGAACGGGGCCAGGTTTGATAAATTGCCGGGCACTGACCTATAATTACGTCTGCGGTGTATTCCTGCGTGGAGAGGTGTCCGAGTGGTTCATGGTGCCGCTCTCGAAAAGCGGTTCCCGAGCAATCGGGACGTGGGTTCGAATCCCACCCTCTCCGCCGCGTTCCTTGGTAAGGGCCTTTCCCGAACTGAGATTAGAATCTTGTCTCTTGATGGTATATAATTAAGCGTTCTGCCGCGGAGAGGTACTGCAGTGGTTTAACAGGCACGCCTGGAAAGCGTGTGTCGGAGCAATCTGACCGCGGGTTCGAATCCCGCCCTCTCCGCCACTTTTAAGCACTTGTTTGACAAAATCCTGTGAATCAATTATAGTTTTTTCCAATTGAATATCTGAAAGGCTGAGAACAAGAATAGTAAGCTTTCCAGCGGAGCCCAGAGAGCCGGGTTAGGTGTGAGCCGGTGCTAGCGCAGAAACTGAATGGTCTTGGGAGCCGCCGGCCGAAAGCGAAAGCAAGTAGGTTTGGACGTAATGGGGACGTTATTTAACCCTGGGGTATCTTGCCGCAAGCAACGTACCCGAATGAGATGTTCCGAATCTTTACGGGACAAAGAAGGGTGGCACCGCATTAGGAAGCCTCCTGCCCCTTCAAGGGTAGGAGGCTTTTTTGTTGTAAGGAGGCCGAAATGCATTCCCGGTATTGGCCCGCAGGGCCTATTATGATTGAAGCGACAGCCTGAACCACGATTTCGAAATAATAATAAAAGGAGAAAATACATGGATACCATAAAATACAATCTTCCCGAAAAAGAGATGCCCACCAGGTGGTATAACATACAGGCGGACCTTCCCGAACCCCTGGCCCCCTACCTCCATCCGGCCACCAAGAAACCGCTCGGCCCTGCCGACCTGGCGCCCCTTTTCGCCATGGAGCTCATCAAGCAGGAGGTCAGCCAGGAGCGCTACATCGATATCCCTGAGGAAGTGCAGAAGATCTACCGGCAGTTCCGTCCCTCGCCCCTCTACCGCGCCCGCCGCCTGGAAGCGGCGCTCGACACGCCGGCCCACATCTACTACAAGTTCGAGGACGTCAGCCCCGCCGGTTCCCACAAGCCTAACAGCGCTATCCCGCAAGCCTATTACAACAAGAAAGAGGGCATCAAGCGCCTCACTACCGAGACCGGCGCCGGGCAATGGGGAAGCTCGCTGGCACTGGCCTGCAGCCTGTTCGACATCGAGCTCAAGGTGTATATGGTCAAGGTCAGCTACCAGCAGAAACCCTACCGCCGCATGATGATGGAAACGTGGGGCGCGAAGTGTGTCGCCAGCCCCAGCATGGACACCAATTCCGGGCGCGCCGCCCTGGCCGCCGACCCCAACAACATGGGTTCCTTGGGCCTGGCTATCAGCGAGGCCGTCGAGGATGCGGCGCCGCGCGAGGATTCGCATTACGCCTTGGGCAGCGTTCTCAACCACGTGCTGATGCACCAGACCGTTATCGGCCAGGAGTGCCTCAAGCAGATGGAGATGGCCGGCGAATACCCCGACATGGTCATCGCCTGCGTCGGCGGCGGCTCCAACTTCGGCGGCATCGCCCTGCCCTTTCTCCATGAGAATCTCACCAAAGGAAAGAAGACCCGCATCATCGCCGTCGAACCGTCTTCATGCCCCTCTCTGACCAAGGGCCTCTATGCCTACGACTACGGCGACGTTGCCGGGATGGCCCCCATCGCCAAGATGTTTACCCTGGGCTCGAACTTCATGCCGCCCCCCGTCCACGCCGGCGGCCTGCGCTACCACGGCATGTCTCCCATCGTGAGCCACCTTAAGAAATTGGGGCTTATCGAGGCCCGCGCCGTGCTGCAGCTGCCCACTTTCGAGGCAGGCATCACGTTCGCCCGCAGCGAGGGCTTCATCAGCGCGCCCGAAACGAACCACGCCATCCGCGCCGCTATCGACGAAGCCATCAAGTGCCGCGAAACCGGCGAGAAGAAAGTCATCCTCTTCAACCACAGCGGCCACGGCCACTTCGACATGTCGGCCTACGACGCTTATCTTTCCGGCAAGCTCACCGATTACGAATATCCCGCCGAGAAGGTCAAGGAAGCGCTGTCCTGCCTGCCCCAGACCTAGATTTCCGGTACTCGACCGAACAAAAAGAGGGGCGGCCCGCCTGGGGCCGCCCCTCTTTTATCTTACCGGTTTCTTTTTAGGGTTTCTTCAGCATGCCCAGCGTGAGCTCGTGCCCTTCCAGCTTGAATTGTTCCTTGAATGCCCCTTCGGGCGGCGCCTGGGCGTATATCTCCCTGGAAAGGGTTTCGTGCTTGATATAGTCTGCGAAGCCTGCGAAGACTTCTTTCACGTAATCGTCGGAGACGAAATAGGTTTCTATGTAGTCCGCGATCTCGAAACCGGAGGTCTTGCGCATCGTCTGCAGACGGTGCACTATCTCGCGTGTCAATCCTTCCCTGGCAAGTTCCGGGCTGACGTGCGTATCCACGGCGACGCCGAGTTCCCCGTCCTCGCAGAAAACGCTGACCGTAGGACCGGCGACCGTGCCGGGTGTTAAGAACACCAGCGACTTCACGTTGAGTTCTTCCAGCACCTGGTCTTCGGAGCGCCTGAGGCCTGTTTTCTCAGCCTCCGAGCGCACGCGGACCACGGCGGCGTCGAGCGGCTGCCTTACCTTGATGCCAGTCTGCGCCCTGGCGGCCCGGCCCAGGCTGGAGACTTTCATGGCCAGCCTGATATCGGCTGAAAGAGTCTCGTCGATAAGCGATTCGTCGGCCTTAGGGAAATCGCAGAAGTGCACGCTCTCCGGCGCGTCCGGATAAGCCGTCAGGACGAGGTTCCGGTAAAGCTCCTCGGCCAGGAAAGGCATGAAAGGCGCGAGCAGTTTGCTTAGGGTCACCAGGCACTGGTAAAGCGTCTGGTAAGCCGCCAGCTTGTCTGTGTCGCTTTCGCTCTTCCAGAAACGCCTGCGGGAGCGCCTGACGTACCAGTTCGAGAGGAAGTCTACGAACCGCTCGATGGCCCGCCCGGCGTCGGTGATGTTGTAGCCGTCCAGGTCGGCGGTGACCTCTTTCACCAGCTGGTTGAGTTCTGCGAGTATCCAGCGGTCCAGTTCGGAAGGCTGCTGGCGGGCCCGGTCTGCGGCAGGGTTGTAATTGTCGATGTTGGCATATGTGATGAAGAACGAATAGACATTCCAGAGTATGAGCATGAACTGGCGGGTCACCTCGGATACCAGCTGCTCGGAAAAACGCCGCGCGTTGCCGGGAGGGGCGGCGGTGAACAGGTACCAGCGCAGGGCGTCCGCGCCGTATTTCTGAAGCACCGGCAGCGGCTCCACTATATTGCCGCGCGATTTGCTCATCTTCTCGCCCTGGCCGTCGAGTATATGGCCCAGGCAGATAACGTTGCGGTAGGCCGGCCGATCGAAAAGCAGGGTCGATATAGCGTGCAGGCTATAGAACCATCCGCGCGTCTGGTCGACAGCTTCGCAGATGTAATCGGCAGGGAACCGCCCGTCCTCGAAGATGCCGCGGCTTTCCGGGTCGAAAGGATAGTGCCACTGCGCTATCGGCATGGCTCCCGAATCGAACCAGCAGTCTATGACTTCCGAGGCCCGTTTCATGGGGCCGCCGCATTTAGAGCAGTTGAAAATGGCCTCGTCGACATAGGGGCGGTGCAGGTCGAGAGGGTCGTTCAGGCCGGTGAACCCGGGTTTGGCCCGAAGTTCTTCCAGGCCGCCGATGCATTCCTGTTCCCCGCACGTTTCGCACTGCCAGACAGGGAGGGGCGTGCCCCAGTAGCGTTCGCGGGAAAACGCCCAGTCGACGTTGTTGGCCAGCCAGTCGCCGAACCGGCCTTCTTTGATGTGTTCCGGATACCAGTTGATCTGCTCGTTGCCGGCTACCAGCCGGTCTTTGTGCATCGAGGTTTTGATGTACCACGACTTCTTGGCGTAATAGAGCAGCGGCGTGCCGCAGCGCCAGCAGAACGGGTAGGTATGGTGAACGGTTTCGGCCTTGAACAGGTTCCCCTTCGTTTTCAGGTCGGTGATGATTTCCTTGTCCGCGCTTTTAACGAACTTGCCGGCAAAGCTGTAAGTCCCGGTAATCTTGCCGCCCAGGTCCACGGGCTGCACGAAATCGAGGCCTTCGGTCCTGCCGGCGTCAAAGTCCGCTTCTCCGAAAGCCGGCGCCACATGCACGATGCCGGTGCCGTCCTCCATGGTGACGAATGAACCGGCGATGACCCGGTAAGTGAGGCTCAGGTCGGGCGGCTCTATTTTCAGCACCGGGCTGGACTGGGTCCCCCCTGTCTGGAAGCGCCTTCTTTCAACACCGAATTCATGGGGGTTGTAAAGAGGGTTGTACCCGAGGCCGGCGAGGTCTGTGCCTTTTACGATCAAGATCACCCTGGCCTCCCCGAGACCGTTTTTCTCCAATCTGGCGCAGGCCAGTATCAGGTTTTCGTCAGCGAGCTCTACTACGGCGTAATCCGCGTCGGCGCTTACAGCCAGCGCGGTATTGCCGGGAAGGGTCCAGGGAGTGGTGGTCCAGGCCAGCAGGAAGGTCGGACGGCCTCCGCAGTTCCCGAGTTTCTCCTCGGATTCTCCTGTTACCCTAAACTTTATGTAAACAGAGGGGTCAGGGGTGTCGTCCTTGTAGCCCTGGGCCACTTCATGCGACGAGAGCGAAGTCCCGCAGCGGGGGCAGTGCGGGGTGACGCGGTATCCCTGGTATATCAAGCCCTTGTCCCACAGCTGTTTGAGTATCCACCAGCCGCTCTCGATATAGGTGTTGTTCATGGTGATGTAGGGGTGCTCGAGGTCCACCCAGAAGCCGATGCGCTCCGTCAGGGCGTCCCATTCCTTTAGGTATTTGAAAACGCTCTCGCGGCACTTGGCGTTGAACCTGGCTATCCCGTAGCGTTCGATGTCGGTTTTATTGGTGAAGCCGAGCTGTTTTTCAACTTCCAGCTCCACCGGCAGGCCGTGGGTGTCCCAGCCGGCGATGCGGGGGGCGAAATAGCCCTGCATGGATTTATAGCGCGGCATGACGTCCTTGAAAACCCTGGAGATAACGTGGTGGATGCCCGGGCGGCCGTTGGCCGTAGGGGGGCCTTCATAAAATGAGAAGCGCGGAGAGCCGCGGCGCTTTTCCACGCTGCGTTTGAAAACGTTCTTTTCCCTCCAGAATGCGAGGGTCGCCTCTTCCATCTGGGCGAAATTAGCCTTGCTGCCTACAGGTTTAAACATGCGCTGACCCCTTATAAAAAATAATCCCGTCCTTCGAGGACGGGAGATTCCCGCTGCCACCCCGCTTCCCGTTTTGAGGCGGGAGCCTGCCGGGCACCAACATGCCCTGCCGAAGTAACGGTCGGCGTCCGGCGCGGCTTACTCTCCTTGTATCAGGATTTGGGCCGGCAACTCGGGAGTGATTTTCAGAAAGGCGGCAGGGTCTGCTTTCACCGTATCAGACTCGCTTGCCCGCCGCTGTTTTCTTACTCTTCTCCGTCAGTGTCTTTACCGGGTATTAAATTGGCTTAATTATAGCACGCCCTGCTATTTGGGCTGGATGATCACCTTGCGGTCTTCGCCGAATCCCACGCTTTCCGTTATCACGCCCGGGTGCTCGGCCAGCGTCAGGTGGATGATGCGCCGCTCGTAGGCGGGCATGGGCTCGAGGGTGCAGGGATTGCCGTTGCGTTCCACCTGGTCGGCCACATTCCTGGCCAGCGTGCGGAGGCTCTCGTAACGGCGTTTCTTGTAGCCGTTCACGTCGAGCACCAGCGGGGCAGAATAGCCCGTCTGGCGCGTCACTATCAGCCTGGTGATGTATTGCAGGCAGGCGAGCGTCTGGCCGCGCCGGCCGATAAGTATCCCGAGGTCGTCTCCGGAGATATCGTAAACGATGGGCGCCTCGGATTTTTCGTCGTCATAGGAGGCGGACGTGTCGTTCTCGCGGAAAACGGAGGCGTCCAGGTCCATGAGATTCAGCATCGTTTCGAGGGTGTCCACGGCGCATGTCTCGATCTGCTCCCCGGCAGGGATGTGGTTGGCGTTCTCGGTGACCCGCACGCGGGCAGGTTCGGAACCGATACCCAGCAGGCCGGATTTGCCCTCGGAGATGATCTCTATCTCAGCCTGTTCAAGGCTTAAACCCAGTTGTTCCAAAGCCCGCTCGGTGGCTTCTTCCACCGTTCTGGCGCTTACCTCGATCTCTTTCATTTCAATCCCTTTCTGCTCAACGTGTCCGCCCGCAGGCGGGGATGAGGCAGGGGTTCTATTTTTTGAGTTTGGTCGGCTGGTTCTTGGCGGTTGGGATGAGCGCCATCACCTGGGCGGGAAGGGTTTGCAGGCCGCCCCATCCGCTGAAGAAATACTGCATGGCGATACGGACCACCGCGTTGATGACCCAGTAGAGTGCGAGGCCGCTCGGGACGCTGATGGAGAATATACCGAACATGATAGGCATCATCACCTGGGTAAGCTGTGCCTGCTGGGCCATCTTGGGGTCGGTAGAGGTTTGGGTGGTCATCTTCTGCTGCAGCCACATGCTGGCGCCGACCAGGATGGCGAGCAGATAGTCTGAAGAACCAAGGTTCAGCCACAGGAAATGCACGTTGAGGGGCATGGCGGCGAAAACAACCGGCCAGGCGTAAAGGTTCTTGGCCAGGTTGAGGAAACTCTCGGGCGTTACGGCCATGACGCCGCGGATGCCCTGGTAGAGCGCGATCCAGATAGGTGTCTGCAGAAGGGTAGGCAGCAGGCAGCCGGCCGGGCTGACGCCCGATTCACGGTAGAGGCGCATCTGCTCGGAAGCCAGCATCTTGGCATCCTTGGCGTGTTTTTTCTGCAGTTCGGCCAGTTTCGGCTGCATGTCCTGCATGGCCTTGGTGGCCTTCATCTGTTTCAGCGTCAGAGGGTACATCACCGCGTTGATGATAAGCGTCAGCACGATGATGGAAAGCCCGAAGCTGTTTCCAAGGTAATGGGAAAGTGCTATCAGCGCATTGGTCATGGGCTGAAGGATTATAAGGTTCCAGATCTGGCCTATGTTCAATTTATAAACCTTTCTACTTGGTCACAGTAATGGTAGTAGGCACGATGCTTGTTACCACGACCGTCGTAGCGACGATTGAAGTCGGTGTACCTGTGATGGCGCCCAGCGAAAGGGACTTGGCCGCGCCGGTGGCCGCATCCATCGCGTACATCTTGTCTTCGAGCAGGGTATGGATGAATACCGTATTGCCCTGCGCGGAAAGCTGGGAATTGACGGTTGCGCTGCCCTGTTTGTCGCTCAGCCTGAAGTCGAGCAGCAGGGTCTTGGTCCCTGCCGCTGCGTCCAGCGAGTAGACCTTGGCTTCCTGGGTGGCGACGATGACTTTGCCGGCGACCACGACCGGGGACGAGGAAACGGCGTCGCCCACGTCGAACAAACCCGCTGAAGTGCCGTCCTTGATATTTACCGCGTAGACCTTGCCGTCCATGCAGGGGGCGTACAGGACGCCGTTGGAGATGACGGGGGTGGCGAAGAACCATTCACTGGGGAAGCTGCCGTTTGTGCCGGACGCTGGGAACTGCCATTTAAGGCTCCCGGTCGCTTCGTCGACGGCATAGATGCGGCGGTCGAATGAAGTTATGTAGACCACCCCGTCGGCGACGACGGGTGTCGAGACGACGGCGCCCTTGGCGTCGAAGGCCCATTTTTCTGTGCCGGTGGCCGCATCGACGGCATAAACCTTTTTATCGAAAGAACCCGCGAAAACCGTCCCGTTATCTACGGCGGGTGTGCACCATATCTTGCCGCCGGTGGCGAATCTCCAGGCGACTGCCAGCGTTTTGCCGTCCAGCGCGTACAGGTTGCCGTTCGAAGAGCCTACGAATACCTTGCCTCCGCCGGCGGTAACGCCGCCCACGATGGGTTTGGAGTCGTCGGTGTCGAGGGTGGCATTGCTGTTTTCAGCCTGTTTGGAGATGCTGTAGCTGTATATCTTGCCGTTATAGCCGGCCACGTAGATGTAATCCCCGGCGACCGCCGGTGTCCCGTAAACAGCCACCAGCGTGGAACCAGCGGAGCAGCTGAGGAACCCGCCGGACGCCGCTGTGCCCTCGACGGCCGAGGCCCACTGCTGGGTCCCGGAGGTCGTCATGGCCACGAGCTGGCCCTGGCTTGAAACGGTGTAAACGCTGTCCCCCGATACAGTTCCGCCCGCCCAGCCGGCCGCCACGGCGGTGGAGGAGCATCCGGAAAGCGTTACAAAAATTGCCAGCAGGGCGAGCCCGGTGCCGGCGAATGACGCGAACAATTTTTTCTTCAAGGCAAAATCCTTATCTGACTCTCATCGAACAGGCTTTTCAGGTACCGGATCGTATCCGCCCTCGTGCCAGGGATGGCAGCGGGCGATGCGCCGGGTACCCATCCAGACTCCCTGTATGAGCCCGAATCTGGAGATGGCTTCAAAAGTATACTGCGAACACGTTGGAGAGTACCGGCAGGTGGAGGGCAGGACCTGTGAAATAGTCACCTGGTATAACCTAATGGCCCCGAGTGCAATCTTTTTTATCATCTGTCGCTGCCAGCAAGCCGGCCTGTGCCAGCAAATTTAAAACCGTTTGCCTGAGTTCCGTGAACTCCGCTGATGCCGTTTTGGGCCTGGCGCTGATAACGATGTCGGCCCCGGGTTTGAGGGAAAGCCCGCGGATTATCTCCCTCAGGCGGCGCTTGACCCTGTTGCGTATCACCGCTCCCCCGACCCGCTTGCTTACGATAAAGCCGCACCTGGCAAGCGGTAGAACGGTTTGGCAGCTTTTGAGTCCTAACAGCCCGCCGCCAATCCATCTGCCCTGCCCGTGTACGCGGGCGAAATCCTGCGGTTTGGTAAGGTGCTGCTCCCCTTTCATACGTTCATCCGGTTGAAAACTAACCCGAAAAGAACAGGAAGCAAATCGGATAAGCCCGTTTCCGGGCTTAAACTACGGTCAATCGGATGCGTCCCTTGAGGCGCCGTGATTTCAAAACGCCGCGTCCCCCGCGGGTCGCCATGCGCTTGAGAAAACCATGCTCGCGTTTTCGCGGTATCTTCTTCGGTTGATAAGTCCTCTTTGGCACTTTTACTCCTTGATAAAGGCCTTATGGCCTTAGATTCAAATTTTTAAGCCGAAGCTTCGGTTTCAACCGAAGGCGGCACGGCTGCGGGCGCTGCTGCTGCCTCAACGGGTTTGTTCTCGACGGGGGGAACGGGGTTGAGGTTCAGCGGGGGCACCATCCCCTGCAGGTGGATGTGTTCGGGAACGAAAGGCAGGAGGGCCATGTGCCGGGCCTGCTTGATGGCCAGGGCCAGCACGTGCTGGTGGCGGTTGCAGGTGCCTGTGCGGCGGCGGGGTTCGATCTTGCCGCGGTCCGAGATAAACCTGCCGAGCAGGCCGGTGTCCTTATAATCGATGATCTTGGCCCTGCTGGCGCAGAAAGGGCATACTTTCTTTTTGGGAGCGAACTTACTTCCCGTCCATTTTCCGGGGGGGCGCCTTCCCATCGGTCTTGCAGCTGTTTTCATTTCAACCACGGTATTATGTATCTCCTAATTCAAAAATCTTTATTGGCGGCCTGCTAGAAAGGCAGGTCTCCGGAATCTCCGGATTCGGGCTCTTCACCCTTGGGTTCAGCCGCGCTGCCCTCTCCACCCTTGTCGAGGAAAAGGACCTGGCTGGCGATAACTTCCGTGCGCGAGTGCTTCTGGCCGTCGGTGCCGTCCCATGTGCGGGTCTGAAGCCTGCCCTCGACATAAACCAGTTTACCCTTGGTGAGGTACTGGTTGCACAGTTCCGCGAGCTTGCTCCATGCTACGACGGAAAACCATTCGGTTTCCTTCTTTTTTTCACCTTCGGGCGTATTGTACGTCCTGTTGGTGGCCACGGAAAAAGAGGTCACGGGACTGCCCGAAGGGGTGAACCGCATCTCAGGGTCCTTCCCCACGTTGCCGATGAGCATGACTTTGTTAAGGCTTGCCATTGGGCGGGGCCCCCTCTATTCCAGGTTCTTGAGCAGGTAGCGGATTATCTCTTCGGAGATATTGAGCCTTGTCTCCAGTTCCGGGCTTTTTTCCGGTTTCAGTTTGAACAGAAACAGGAAATAATGCCCTTCGTTGAAGTGCTTGATCTGGTAAGCGAGTCTGCGCTTGCCCAGAGGCTTAACTTCAGCGATGGTGCCGCCGAGTCCGGTTACGAACGCGCTGATATTGGAGGTGGAGGTGCCCAGTTGCTCCTCGGTCCACTCCGGTTTGATTACCAGCATCAGTTCATAATTCCGCTGACCATCGGCGCTGCTGGAGGCACCGGCAGGCTTGGCTACTTTAGTTTTTTTGATGACCACGAACTCTCCCTAAAGCAAACGAAATTTTGATTATTATACCATAACGAGGGTAAAGAGCAAACTTGTTGACACACACGCCCCGGCTTTGATAGACTTAAATGCTTTTGAGTGGCCCCGTGGTGTAGCGGTCTAACATGCCACCCTGTCACGGTGGAGATCACGGGTTCGAATCCCGTCGGGGTCGCCAGTAAATCCCAGCCTTTTGAACACTCGAAAGTCCTTTTTTACTCCCCTGTATTTCGTCGATAGTCTTTCCTGTTATTATACCGCGCCAACGCGCGTTTTTCGAGATGGATTTATGAGCAAAAAACGGGTGATAGTCATCGGCGGCGGTGCCGCCGGAATGATGGCCGCGGGACGCGCGGCCGAGAGCGGGGCGGATGTGCTCCTGCTGGAAAAAACCGGGTCGCGGGGCGCCAAGCTCCTGCTTGCCGGCGAAGGCCGCTGCAACCTCACCAACACGCGTGAACTTGCCGATTTCATCGAGGCCTACGGGCCGAACGGCCGTTTTTTATACCGCGCTTTCGACCTCTTTTTCCGCGAAGAACTCCTCGAATTTCTCGGCCGCTTCGGCGTGGGCACCGTCAACGAGATAGACGGGCGCATATTCCCCGCCTCGAATTCCTCTGCCGACGTTCTGAAGGCCTTCGAGGCCTACATGCTGGAAAATCGCGTGCGCCTGGAGACGGGCAAAGAGGTTGACGCCATCACCGTTTCGGAAGGCCGCGTTACGGGTGTCAGCGCCGGCGGCGCAGAATATCCTGCCGAATCGGTGGTCATCGCCACGGGCGGCGCTTCCTACCCTGCCACCGGTTCAACAGGGGCCGGGTATCGCCTGGCCGGGGCCGCCGGCCACCGCATCGTCCGTATAAGGCCCGCTTTGGTCCCTCTCGCCGTTTGCGACGTGGAAGCCGTTAAGAACATGCAGGGGGTCAGCCTGAGCGGTGTGCGCCTGACTGCCTTCGCCTGCAACGCCATCGAGATCCCCTGCGGGGGCGTCTTGCGCGACGCCGGTCGCGGCATACCGGGCAAGAGCCCGAAACCCCCCGTGGTAGAAAGCCGTATAGGCGACGTTATCTTCACCCATTTCGGGTTGAGCGGCCCGGGCGTGCTCAAGATCAGCCTGGCGGTGGCAGACGCGCTCGAAAACGGGCCTGTCAGCATCGCCATCGACCTGCGGCCGCGCCTCACCTGGGAAGAGATGAGGGTCGAGATCCAGAAGCGTTTCGACCGCTTCAGTAAAAGGAATTACCGCAATATCCTGCTGGAACTCCTGCCTCCCAAGCTGGTGGACCCTTTCCAGCGCATGACCGGGGTGCCGGCCGAAAAGGTGGGCTCGCAGATAAACGCCGAAGAACGCGAACGGCTGGTGAAGCTGATAAAATGCCTTTCATTTGTGGTAAAAGGCCCGTTTTCGCTGGCTTCGGCCATGGTCACGGCCGGCGGGGTGGCCCTCCCCGAGGTAGATCCTGCCACTATGCAGTCAAAGCTGGTGAAAGGCCTCTATTTCGCCGGTGAAGTGATGGACATCGACGGGGAAACAGGGGGGTTCAACCTTCAGGCAGCCTTTTCGACGGGTCGCCTGGCCGGTGAAAGCGCGGCGGCGGAAGATTAGGCATTATGGACAACAACGACGATGTCATTTATTGTTTTTTCGGGCCAACCGCCCTCCAAAATATTGGAGCTGGATCCCGGATGCCCCTCCGGGATGACAGTGTCTCTAAGAGCTGACCGCTGATAGCTGATAGCTTTATTCACAGCACCATTATGTCAAACTGCGCCAGCACCCGGCAAACCGCGAAAAGCGGCAGACCCACCACGTTGAAGAAATCCCCCTCGGTGCGTTCCACGACCGCTGCTCCCATCCCCTGTATGGCATAAGCCCCGGCCTTGTCCAGCGGCTCGCCGGTCTTCACATAGGCGCCGATCTCGGCGGCGGTCAGGTTCTTCAGGTATACGAGCGTTTCAACCGATTCGGTGACGCATTTCAAACTTTCGGTGTCCATCACGGTGAAACCCGTGATGACGCTGTGCCAGCGGCCGCAGAGCATGGCAAGTATCTCCCGCGCTTCTTTGGCATCACCGGGTTTCCCTATGATGCGGTCTTCGAACACCCCCAAAGTATCCGCGGCCAGGACTACGGCGTCGGGATGGCGGGGGGCGGCCGCTTTGGCTTTTTCGATGGACAGGAGACGCGCCAGATCGTGGGGCGCCAGGCCGGGGCCGGCTTCCTCAGGATAGCCGCTGGGATCGACCGTGAAATCAAGGCCGAGCTGGCGCAACAACTGTTCGCGCCTGGGGGATCCAGAAGCCAGTACGAGTTTTCTCATTTATCCATCCCGAATACCGACGTTAAAAAACTTTTTACCCTTCTGCTTATAGTCTGGTACCGCATCCAGACGGTTATGTGCTTTCCCGGCAGCCAGAGTATAGTCCCCCTCCCGGTGGCATTCCAGAGGTCGTTAGCACTTTCCGGCGGGATAATTTCGTCGCTTTTGGCGTTTATCATAAGCAAGGGCCGGCCCTTTAGTGCTTCGGCGTATGTCAGCGGATCGCTCAGGAAAGATTGATGCGCCGGTTTGGCACGGTCGAAACCAACTCTGGCGACTTCTTCGAGAAAGACGCTGTATTCGGCAAGCAGCTTGCCGTGGTCCAGAGCAGGTCCCGGGTATCTTGAGCGCATCGCCGCGCTTATCCGGTTGATGTTTATCGAGTTGCCGCCGCATTCGATGAGGACTCCTGCGGAAATCCGCTTGTCCCTGCCCATGGCGATGGCCGCGGCGAATGAGCCGAAACTGATACCGAGGGCTCCGAAACGCATTGGGTCCGCCTCTGTGCGCTTTTGCGCCCAGTCTAATATCTGCCGGGTCTCGATGACGGACACGCGGTAGGTGTCGAACCATTCTTCGGGAGACAGCACATTCGGGCTCTTTGCGAGTTTCGGCGTGCGTGACGGATAGACGACGAGCCGCGGCACGAAACAGGCGATGCCGGCGTCGGCGAGTGTTTTTGCCATGAATGTCGGGGGTATGACGCTGGTGCGGCCCATCCCGTGCAGAAGGACCACGAACGGGACGGGGCGGCAGGCTTTAGGCCGGTAGTACTCGGCGGTCACGATGTCGCTGCCGATAAGCCTCGGCACAGCGGCGGATGTGAAAGACACTTTAAAAACGTCGTGAAGCGGGTTGGAACGCACCGGGTCGAGTTGGAAATTGCCGGTGCCTTGCCTGTAATCGAAGGGGTTCATTCAGCGGGTAATTTTAGCGGAGGCGCCCGTTTTGCGCAACCGGGTTTCGTTTATGAGGGATCATAGTCATTGCGGGAAGCAAGGGTGGTGTCATCCCGGGCCGTGACCCGGGATCCATTTCAATCCTGCATGTTGGGCTGAAAGCCCGACATGCTATGGATGTCAATTGAGAGCGTCTTCTATCCCGGCGTTTTATAAAGCTGACCGCTGACCGCTGACAGCTCGTTTACCCGAACCGCTCCGATTTCCACGGGTCGGCGTTATTGTTGTATCCGCGCGTCTCCCAGAAACCCGGTTTGTCCACGGCGCTGAATTCGATGCCGGTAACCCATTTGGCGCTCTTCCAGAAGTATTTCTGTGGCACTACCAGTCGCATGGGACCGCCATGCTCCGCCGGGAGCGGCGTGCCGTCGTGCTGATACGTGAATATCACGTCGGGCTGGAGAAAATCGGCCAGCGACAGGTTACTGGTGAATCCGTTGTCGGCGTGGATGATAACAAACTTGGCGTCGGGCTTGAGAGTGACGAGCCCGGTCACCGTTTTCGACCCGAACCCGTCCCAAAGGTTGTTGAGCCGCGTCCAGGTTGTGACGCAGTGGATGTCCGAGAACACCTTTTCAGACGGGAGGGCCATGAATTCGGAATAACTGAGCGTCAGTGGGGCCGAGACCTCCCCGGTGATGGAGAAGGTCCAGCCCGTCGTGTCGATGGCTGCTGCGTTTCCTTGCCCTTCCAGCGGCCACGTGCCGGTTTCGGTCTGCCCGGGCGGGATGCGGTTGGCCCGCAGGACGTCGGGGCTGTATATAACTCCGGGCAGCTGTGAGATGGTGGTGGGCGGTGAAGAGGTCTTGCCCGGGACCCCGAAACAGCCGGAAAGGAGGGCCGGGGAGGCCGCCGCCGTAACGGCGATCAGCGCCCCTGCTCCCTTTAAGAAATCCCTGCGTGATACCTTTTTATCTAGCATACTTTTTCTATAACCGGTGTCCATTTTCCCCGGTAGACCGGGGTTATTTCTTGTTTGTCGGCCCGACAAAATGATGGAAGTGGATTGTCGGGTCAAGCCCGACAATGACATGCAAGAAGATGTCGTGTCATCCCGGGCCGTGACCCGGCATCCATTACCATCCTGCCTGTCGGGCTAAAAGCCCGACAGGCTACAGATGTTATTTGAGGCGTTCTCTAAAAGCCGATAGCTGACAGCTGACCGCTTCGCTTATTTCTTCTTGTATGCTTCGGCGCAGGCCTTGGCATGGAAAGCGAGTTTCTGTCCTTTGATGGTTTCGGTGTAGGGCTCATACGCGATCACGCCCTCGCAGAAAGCGCAGCGCGGGAATTTCATCGACTTCAAAGCATCGGCGCAGGCCTTGGCGTGGAACTGCATCTCTTTCCCGCCGATCGTCTCGGTGTAGGGTTTGTACATGATGGCGCCGCCGCAGAAAGCGCACTTTTCCTCTACCATTTTCTTTTCAGCCATGATTTTTCCTCCTGACCAAATTTTGCCGGTAAATCCGGCTGACTGCCGGACGCTGACAACTTCCTTTAGGATATTCCTATGTTCGTCAAATAATCATAACATTGGGGGGCTAATAGTTAAATAGTTATGACGTAAAACATGTTTATTAATGACCAAACGAGTGTTATTCTGGATCCCCGAGGCATAGCTCGGGGATGACATTGATGTTTGTCGGGTGCTTTCCGACAAAGTTAAGGAAATGGGTTGTCGGATCGAGTCCGATCCGCCTATGCGGAACGGGGTTGGGTGGTGTCATCCCGGAGCGCACATCCGGGATCCAGAGTATGGCACCTGGCTCTGGATTGTCGGAGCAAGTCCGATCCGCCCAGGCGGAACGCGTGAGGGGGAGTATTAGAGTTTGACGGTGTGTTATCATTTTATTAAAAGGTTTTCAGGAGGATATTTATGGACATCATCGATGCCATTTACGGCAGGTTCAGCGCGCGCGCCTACAAACCCAGGGCTATCCCGAAAGAGACGCTGATGAAGATCTTCGAGGCGGCCGTCCGCACTCCTTCGTGGGCCGACAGCCAGCCCTGGGAAGTTTACCTGGCCGCCGGGGCGACACTGGATAAACTGCGTAACGCCAATCTCGAACTCTTTAAATCGGGCGCCCCCCGCGCGTTTGAGGTCCCTGGGCCGGCGAAATGGCCTGACGACGCACAGGGTCGCATCGAGCGCAATATGGGCGAACGTTTAAGGGAACTCGGGCTCGACCGCGAAGACAAGGCCGGGCGCCAGAAGCTCGTCGAGGGCAATTTCAGGTTCTTCAACGCTCCCGCCGTCGCTTTCCTGTGCATGGACAAGACCCTGTCTTCATGGTCGTCTTTCGACATGGGGGCTTTCTCGTACGGCCTGATGCTGGCGGCGATGGAGTTCGGAGTGGATTCCGTGCCGGCTGTGATGATGGTTTCTTACCCGGACCTGGTCCGCGAAACGCTCAAAATCCCGGCCAACCTCACCATCCTGTTCGCGGTCGCCCTGGGCTACCAGGATGACGCCGACCCTCTCAACAAGTTCCGCAGCGTCCGCCGCCCGGCGGATGAGGTAGTGCATCTCTTCGGGGTTTAACACTTTATGATGTAAAAAAAGACCCGCGAAAGCGGGTCTCTTTTTACGTGTCATCCTAAGCCGGAACCCGGGGTCCATTTTCCCTGGGAGCCTAAGAGTCATTTGTTGTTTGTCGGGTGCCTCCCGATAAAGTTAAGGATGTGGATTGTCTGATCACTCGAGCCTCGAGTGCAAGAACACCCGAGCCTCGGGTGCGAGAACCTCGGGGAACATCCCAAGGCCTCGGGGAACAACCCGAGGCAAGCCCGACAATGACAGGGAGTGGAGGATGGGTCATCCCGACCGGCGAGTCGGGATCCAGAATATGTACCCAGACTCTGGATTGTCGGGTCAAGCCCGACAATGACAAGTGGCGGGTAGGTACCCGCCACTTGTTGAACGCTGAACGCTGACAGCTTTGTGCTACTTTTTCTTCGCGGCCGTTTTCGCGGCGGCTTTCTTAGGCGCGGGTTTGACGGGGGCCTTGGCCGCGGCCTTCTTCTTGGGTTTCATGGGCTCGTCGCAGCATATAAGCACGCGCTCTTCTGCGTAGCCTGTCACTTCATCGATGACCACCGAAAGACCGCAAACGTAGCATTCGAGCTTATCGCCCTTTGCGATTTTGGATGCCGCGGCTTTCTTGGCGGGGGCCGCTTTTTTAACGGGTGCTGCCTTGCCTTTGGCGGCGGCTTTCTTCACGGGTGCTGCAGGTTTTGTCACCATTTCTTAACCTCCGATAAAGAATACTGCCTTATGTTAAGGCGTGGTCTATAAAATAATCATAAAATGCGGGGCATAATAGTTAAAAAGTTATCAAGTATTCAGGAAAACAGCGTTCGGCTGTCAGCTTTCAGCTTTCAGCAATCAGCTAGGAGGCGAGGATCGGATGGTGTCATCCCGGGCCGAGACCCGGGATCCAGGATATGGTACCCAGACTCTGGATTGTCGGAGCCAGTCCGATCCGCCTGGGCGGAACAACCACACCTTATTCTGGATCCCCGAGTCACAGCTCGGGGATGACATTGTTAAATGCCATTATTTACGATACACATCCCTGCGGTTGCCGACCCTCACTATCCACACTGTCAGATTGAAGTCTTGAATGGAATAAACGATACGGTACATCCCCTGGCGCACGCGATATCTTTCTTGTCCCGGCAGCTTTTCGCATCCCGGAGGGCGAGGGTTGATCGCCAGTGGATCTATCTGCCGCAAGATCCTGATGACATCTTTTTTGGGGAAGGCCCGTAAATCTTTTTCTACCGAAGCCTTGAAGAAAACTTTATATGCGGCCATCGAGCTTTAACTTTTTGACCATTTCTTCGTAACCGATCAAAGGCTCTGCGGTCCTCTCATCGAAAGCAGCCAGGTCTTCGGCATCTTCGCTTAGGGACACTTTAACGGCGTCGTTTATCATCTCAGATATGGATTTGGAAGTCTCGACTGATTTCATCCGCAGGGCTTTGTGCAAGTCCTGGTCCATATATATCGTGGTCCTTTTTGTTTGATTGGCCATCGTTACCCCCCTTGATTAACCGCCATCAAAACATTATAGCGTTACAACGTCATAACGTCTATACAGAGGCCCGGTGTCACCAGTTATTGCTTGTTTGTCGGGCCGATAAAGTTAAGGAAATGGATTGTCGGGTCACTCGAGCCTCGAGTGCAAGAACACCCGAGCCTCGGGTGCGAGAACCTCGGGGAACATCCCAAGGCCTCGGGGAACAACCCGGGCAAGTCCGACAATGACACGAGAGGGGTGGAGGTGTCGGAATTCCCGTACCAAACCCCTACTCACCCCTGTCATCCCGGGCCGTGACCCGGGATCCATTTACCCGAAGGCGAGGGGTATTTATTGGTTGTTTGTCGCCCCGACAAAGTTAAGGAAATGGATTGTCGGATCACTCGAGCCTCGAGTGCAAGAACCTCGGGGAACAACCCGAGGCGAGTCCGACAATGACAGGAGAACGACAGCTGACCGCTGAAAGCTGACAGCCGGTTTATGCTACAATTTTATTCGATGTCCAATGTCCGGCGGGTAGCCAAAAACTTCGTCGCGCTCACTATCTCCCAGCTTGTGGCGATGGGCCTTGCGCTGGTGCTGGTCATCCTTATCACGCGCTACCTGGGCAGCGACAGCTACGGAAAGCTGGGAGTGGGGATGGCGGTAGGTGCCATCCTGACCATATTCGCACCGCTCGGCCTCGACCAGCTCATGATACGCGAGGTGGCCCGTGACAAGGCCACCGCCGCCAAATACCTCGGCAATGTCCTGGTCCTTGAAAGCCTGCTTTCCGTCCCGTGTTTCGGGCTTATCGCCCTCGCGGCCCGCATCATGCGCCTGCCGCCCGAATCCGCCTCCATCCTCTACATCGCCGGGGGATATTACATCCTCGTCAGCCTCGGCGGCGATATCAAAAACATCTTCCAGGCCTACGAGAAGATGGAGTACATCGCCATTCTCGGGACTATCCGCAGCGTCGTGACGGTCGCTATCGGCACCGCCGTCCTACTGCTGGGGTACGGGATAGTGGCCGTTACGTGGGCATATTTCGCGGCGGCCGCCCTCGACCTGTTCCTGACCCTGATGGTGAGCATGAAACGCTTCGTGCGCCCCAGGCTCGAGATCGACTTCGTCTTCTGGAAGCAGAAGCTGACACTGGCCCTGCCTTTCGCCATACTGGCTTTCATCACCGCCACCTATGCGCAGGTAGATGTCGTCATACTGCGGGCATTCCAGAGCGACGACGCGGTCGGCTGGTACAGGGCCGCGACTGCCCTGGCCTACAACTTCGGGTTCATCCCGTCGATGCTCGCTTCGACCATATTCCCGATGATGTCCCGCTTCCACGTTTCCTCGAAGGAGTCCCTGAAGTTCACGGTCCAGAGAGCTTCCAAAT
>Ga0114951_10002189_pt1 | contig 22598 bp, 24 predicted proteins | sample AM7aDNAmetaG_FD_88677 | JGI IMG/M metagenome (GOLD analysis project Ga0114951, IMG submission 88677) | Freshwater microbial communities from Finland to study Microbial Dark Matter (Phase II) - AM7a DNA metaG | ecosystem: Environmental > Aquatic > Freshwater > Lake | place: Finland: Lake Alinen... | reverse complement strand
TCATCATGATCGTATAACCACCTACGGCACTTTCCAGTGCAAGGCTGCTGTAAAAAGCCGAAACACGGGGAGCAGCGAATGCATTTTTTTCTGCTTCGGTGGCTGATTCAAGGAAATCAGCAAAGGGGCCGGTGAGAAAGTTGAAGTTCGTCATTTTTCCATATACTTCTTAATGATTTGTTGGAGTTTCATTCATTTAATTTACATTATACATCAAAGCCGCCAAGAAATGCACGACCTTTTTCGGTTAACACATATTTTTGTCCCGGGTCCCTAGGCTTATCTTTAATTGTATAATCAAGTATTCCGTCTTTGCGTAATGGAGCAATATATAAATCCCTTAACTTTTCTCTGTTTGTATAGAAAATAATATGTAACAGTTCTTCGTTTGAAACAGGAAGGATGCATCCCAATATAATCCGTAAAATTACAGCAGTCCTCTTTGGCAAGAGCTTCCCCCCTTTTTCAGCCCAACTTCCCCCCTTTTGAAAATCATTAAAAGATAAGCTGCTGATATTCTGAATTCTGGAGTTTTGCAACTTCCCTCCTTTTTCAGCCCAGCTTCCCCCCTTTTTGAAAAGGAACTCGTTAGAATCATCCATTTTTGCAAAATCAGGAGAGAGAGGAATTTCTTTTAATTTATCAAGGCGATCTTTACCAAGTTTTGCTTTAACCAAACCCAGAAACTCAATTATTAGCTCTGCTCTGTTTCCCATAGTTTCCTGCATTAGAGGAATAATGGCTTTAAAACTATCATCTTCAATAAAAACAGGCTTGGCTCCATTGGCATAAATTTTCAGGTATTTGTTTACATTGCGGACACCTGAACCGATTTCATCCGTCCATTTGAATTCATTAAAAAATCTGCGGATGTTCGGATTCTTGGCATAAGGACTGAAAGTATCAAGTGATAGCGGGCCTCTAAAGAGAACTTTATTGGGATTGGTGGTTTCAACCCTGTCTTTATAAATGACAAATTCGGTAGAATAGTTGTTGGTATATTCCCTATGAACAATAATATTCCCGACAATTTCTCTGAAAATAAGGGTACGTAGGTCTTTGCGTACATCGCCATCGAGGTAGAATTTATCGTTCAGATGTTTCCTTACGAAATCCATCAATTGCAGGTATGAATCAATGAGGTTTGTTCGCAGAGTGAGGCGGTCGTCCCAGCGATCAAGGTTTTCACGCCTAACCAATGCTTCAATCTTATATGCAGGGAGAATACTGGAAATGGTGGTGTCTTTGCCAAAAATAAGAGCAGCAGCCAGAGTTAGTCCCTCTTCACCAGTAGAAACATCTTTACGATACAGCAAGGAACTCCGCAGAATTGCTATATTATCCATATCCAACCAAGGATGTAAAGGATTCGCAGAATACAGCCACGCCTTTGCTTTATCAAACAATGTTGCATCCAGATCATCCATAGTCAAGTGGCGATAAATAATGTTTTCGGTGAAATTCTGACGTTTGCGGAAGTAAATCTCAGAGATTCTTGTTTCGTCTATTATTTTAAAATCGCTGTCGTTTTCCCTGTCATAAATTATTCCGGCATGAGTGTGAACCTGTGAACTAACAGGTATTTTTAAGCAAAAAACCTTTTCATTATCCTTTTCAAGTTCATATATGGGGTAATTCACAGGAGGATTGATTACATCTCTATTATTGAGAGCGGTAATAATGTCCTTTTTCATCTGCTCAATACAAGTTGGATCAATCCCGGTAACATTGCCGTCATTATCAGCGCCCAGAATAATTATTCCTCCTTCTTTATTCAGAAAGGAGCAAACGGTATCATACAAATCAGAGGGAACCCTTGTTCTGGCTTGTTTATACTCAGTACGTGTTCCTTCGCCCCGAGCCAATGTAGCATTTAGTTCTTCAATGGTCATATTAAATCCATAAAATTATCTATTATTAAGAATATCAGAATACATTTTTTCATCGTACCTGAAATCAGAAAGCTCATGGTAATTCACATGAATTAATTTATGCTTTGGATCGTCAATAGCATCCTGAATCTTTCTACCCTTAATCAACTCATCGAATAAATCATCTTTTGAATCTGAACAAAAGATATATAAAGTATCGCTGCCAAAAAGTCGGGTTGATCTGTAGAGTTCTTCACGATATTGTTGCCATTTGGATTTCTTTCTCTGAACATCGGTCATTTTTGAAAGTCTTTCAATCCATTTAATAACTTCAAACCACCTGCCAATGTATAAATCTTCGAAATCAACATCCATGCATGTTTTACTAAACAAGTATTCGTAATCATATAATCAACGCATTAAATCATTATGTATAAAATATCAAATATAGGTGATTTTCTTTCAGTGATTTATAATAAATTGAAAAAATGATAAAAAAACCATGAGCCTCATAATTAATTGCTCATATTTTATTATTGTAGTAATATTACAGGATAAATTTATTGATTAAAAGACGAATAAGGATAATAATTTTATTGTATGTAAAGCTGTATGTAAAAACAAAAAAGTCATTGTATTTAATTGATATACAATGACTTTAATTTTACTTGGCGGAGAGAGGGGGATTCGAACCCCCGGTACCCTTTCGAGTACGACAGTTTAGCAAACTGTTGGTTTCAGCCACTCACCCATCTCTCCTAAAGTGAATTTATTGCTGAAATATTATATTATTAAAGAACAATTAATGCGCCGTTTTTAATTCGGATTTGATAAAAGCGGGTGCAAAGTTAGTCAAAAACATTATGTTTCCAAAAAAGTTTTTATTTGATTTTATAACAGGTTCTCTGCTACTGATTAGTTAAAAAATTCGGAAATTACATTTTTTCCGGAACATTTATACCAAGAAGGGACATCGCTATTTTTATCAGATCAGCAGTAATATAAGAGAGGTTAAGTCTGAACTGACGGACATCGGCAACAGGTTCTTTGTTTACGGGTATTTCCTGGTAAAACTGGTTATATGACTTTGCCAGTTCATAAATATAATTGGCAATGAGTGCGGGACTTAATGATTGTGCTGCATTTTGAACTACAGCAGGGAAATCATAAATATATTTAATGATTTCTTTCTCGATATCCATCAGACGTATTAAGTCAGAGTCTATTACAATACTCTTATTATATCCTGACTTGATTAATAAGGAACAAATGCGCGCATGTGTATACTGTACAAAGGGGCCGGTATTCCCGTTAAAGTCAATTGATTCTGCAGGGTTGAAAAGCATATTCTTTACAGGATCGACTTTCAGAATAAAATATTTCAATGCTGCCAGGCTGACCATACGGAATAATATGCCCGCTTCCCCGGGTTTCAGTTCAGATGTTTTTCCAAGCGAGGTGGTGATCTCGGATGCTGTATTATACATTTCATCTAGCAGATCATCAGCATCAACCACTGTCCCTTCCCTGGATTTCATTTTTCCTTCAGGAAGCTCAACCATACCGTAGGAAAGATGATATATCTGATCGGCCCACTCGTATCCCAGCTTTTTTAAGATCAGCTTTAATACCTGAAAATGATAGTTTTGTTCGTTTCCAACCACATAAATAAGCCGGGCAGCTCCAAACTCATTTTTTCTTAATAATGCCGTTCCAAGGTCCTGAGTAATATAAACTGAAGTACCGTCGCCACGCAAAATAAGTTTCTCGTCCAGACCGTCTTCTGTCAGGTCAACCCAGACAGACCCATCATTCTTACGGAAAAAAATTCCGCGACTCAGTCCATCATGAACGATTTGTTTCCCGTACAGATAGGTGTCGGATTCATAAAAAGTTTTCTCAAACTCAATACCCAGAGTGCGGTATGTTTTTTCAAATCCATCGTAAACCCATGAATTCATCTTTTTCCAGATACCTATGGTCTCTTCATCACCCGACTCCCATTTCACGAGCATGTCTTTCACATGCTGAATGAGGCTTGCTTCGTTGAGCGCTTTTTCAGCATCCATTCCCTTTTTCTTTAACTCCTCAACCTGGATCTTGTAATGATGATCGAACAATACATAATACTTTCCTACCAGATGGTCGCCTTTTAAACCGGAAGACTCTGGAGTCTCTCCATTTCCCCATAACTTCCATGCAAGCATTGATTTACAAATATGAATTCCCCTGTCATTGACCAGGTTCACTTTTATTGTCGTTTTACCGTTTGCCTGAAGTATTCTTGATATGGAATCTCCCAGAAGATTATTCCTGATATGGCCGAGATGAAGAGGTTTGTTTGTGTTTGGAGATGAAAATTCGACAACAACCGGTTCCTGATCATGGGGCGTTGTGAACCCGAAATGTTGCTCATTCAGGGGAATTGTCAGAAAATCAATCCAGTACAGGTTGTTCAGCGATATATTCAGAAACCCTTTTATAACTTCGAATGAACTTATTTCATTTATGTTTTCTTTTAAATAATTCCCCAGTGCATTGCCAATTGATTCGGGGGATTGCTTTAATAAACGGGTAAGAGGGAACACGACCAGTGTATAATCACCTGAAATCTCCTTATTCGTTTTCTGCAGGGAAATCTGATTTTCTGAAACCTGAATATGAAAGATCTCATCAATAGCCTGTACCGACTTTTTTATCAATAATTCTTCTATCATTGCTGATAATTTTATGCAAAATTAATATAAAAGGGATATAAACCGGTGCCGCTATTTCTATTGATAAATTAATAATACAGGTAATATTCAATTTAACCAATGAAGTACAAATTATTATTTTTTTTATTTTAAATGCTTGAATTACAAATTAAACTTATAAATTTGTAAAATGAAATAAATAAATAGAAATAATAAAAACAACAAACTTAAAAAGAGGGAGTTACAATGAAAAGAAACGTAATTATTATCGGTGCGGCGGGAAGAGATTTCCACAATTTCAACACATTTTTCCGTAACAATGCCAACTACAATGTGGTAGCATTTACGGCTGCTCAGATTCCTGATATTGATGGCAGAAAATATCCGAAAGAGCTTGCCGGAGAGTTATATCCTGAAGGTATTCCAATTTATGCTGAAAGCGATCTCCCGAAACTGATTAAAGATTTAAAAGTTCTGGACTGTGTTTTCTCATACAGTGATGTTCCTTATGCCAGGGTAATGGGAGTAGGAGCTATCGTTAATGCAGCGGGAGCAAATTACATGATGTTAGGACCTGGTGAAACGCAGGTGAAAAGTACAAAACCCGTTATTGCAGTTGGTGCCGTCAGAACAGGCGCAGGAAAAAGTCAGACATCAAGAAGGATTATCGAACTTTTGATCAATAAAGGATTAAAAGTCGTTGCAGTCCGCCACCCGATGCCTTATGGTGATCTTGTTGCCCAGAAGGTTCAGCGGTTTGCAACCGTTGAAGATCTGGCAAAACACAAATGCACCGTTGAAGAAATGGAAGAATACGAACCTCATGTTGTTCGCGGCAATGTTATCTATGCCGGAGTTGATTATGAAGCTATTTTAAGAGCAGCCGAAAATGATCCGGATGGATGCGATGTTGTACTTTGGGATGGTGGAAATAATGACTTTTCATTTTATAAACCTGATTTATATGTTACCGTTGTTGACCCACACAGACCCGGTCATGAAATATCCTATTATCCGGGTGAAATAACTCTCCGTCTTGCCGATGTTGTTGTTATCAACAAAATGGATAGTGCTGACCCTGCTTCTATACAGACTGTTCGCGAAAATATTTACAAAGTTAACCCGGATGCCATCGTTGTTGATGGAGCTTCGCCTATAAAGGTTGATGATCCTTCAATAATCAAAGGCAAACGCGTCCTTGTCATTGAAGATGGCCCGACATTAACACATGGCGAAATGAAAATTGGTGCTGGTGTTATTGCCGCAAGAAAATTCGGTGCAAAAGAACTGGTTGATCCCCGTCCTTATACCGTTGGCAGATTATCAGAAACATTCAAAATATATCCGAACATAGGAACTTTATTACCTGCTATGGGTTATGGTGAAGTTCAGCTGAAAGATATGGAAACTACCATAAACAATACTGATTGTGATTCAGTGGTAATTGCTACTCCGATTGACCTGAACAGGATCATCAAAATTAACAAACCCAATACCAGGGTTTATTATGACCTACAGGAAATTGGCAACCCCAACCTTGAAGAAGTGGTTGATGATTTTATTAAAAAATGTGTCAAACACAGCGGTTGTAATTGTTGTAGTTAATCAGAAAGGCGGCTTTAATAGTCGCCTTTTTTTTAATATTTAAGTTTACATTAATGAAAAGCAGAAGTTTAATATCCATCAATGATTATTCGAAAGAGGAACAGCTCAGGGTTCTTGACGAAGCAGGCAAATTTGAAAAGAATCCCTCGCAAAGGATACTTGAAAATTTTGTTGTTGCTACACTGTTTTTTGAGCCATCCACCCGTACGCGCCTGAGTTTTGAAAGTGCTGTTTCACGCCTGGGCGGGAAAATCATCGGTTTTACCGATTCGTCAAGTTCAAGTGTCACTAAAGGGGAAAGCCTGCGTGATACCATCAGGACTGTGGCAAATTATTCCGATTTGATCATAATGAGGCATCCTAAGGAAGGCAGCGCGCGGTTTGCCAGCGAGATATCAACTGTACCTATTATCAATGCAGGCGATGGGGCTAACCAGCATCCAACGCAAACCCTGCTTGACTTGTATTCAATCCGCAAAACCCAGGGAACGCTCGATAACCTGCATGTTACTTTTGTGGGGGACCTGAAATATGGGAGGACCGTTCACTCTTTAGTAATAGCACTGACCAACTATAATACCACATTCCATTTGGTATCACCGGAGGAGTTGAAGCTTCCCAGTTCAGTTAAATTGCATATGAAAGAGAAACAACTGAAATATCATCAGTATAAGGAACTGAATGATGTCATTCCAAAATCTGATATCCTCTATATGACACGTATTCAGAGAGAACGATTTTCCGATCCTCTCGATTATGAAAAGGTGAAAGATGCCTATATTCTGAAAAATGAAATGTTAAAAAATACGAAACCTAACCTGAAAATCCTGCATCCTTTACCCCGTGTAAATGAAATTGATATTGATGTGGATGCGAACAGCCAGGCTTATTATTTTGAGCAGGCTCTGAATGGTGTTTATGTAAGACAGGCTTTGATAAAATTAATTTTAGGCTTATAATATCATGGAAAAGAAAGAATTAAGTGTGTCGGCAATTGAAAATGGTACTGTAATTGACCATATCCATCCAAAAAGCGTCTTCCAGATCATAAGAATTCTGAATTTATATGATATGGAACACCAGATCTTCCTGGGTACTAATCTCTTTAGTAAAAAATACGGGAAAAAGGGTATTATTAAGGTAAGCAACATGTTTTTTAAAAAAGATGACGTGGATAAAATTGCTCTTGTTGCTCCCACAGCGACTTTGATTGTAATCCGCGATTTCATCGTAGTGGAGAAATACCAGGTGAAAGTACCTGACAAAGTAGATAATATTGTTAAATGTTTTAATCCTAACTGCATCACGAACAACGAAAAAGTCTCCACTCATTTTGAAGTTATTGATAAAATAGAGTTGAAACTGAAATGTCATTACTGCGAAAAAATAACTGCTGAGAAAAATATATCATTTGTATAATTAACACATTAGCATCATGAAAACAACAAGATTTTACGTATTCCTTTTTGCCTCACTTCTGATGACTTTTAAAGTAAACTGTCAGATTCAGAAGGATTTCGGCAGATTTGTAGAATATAAACCGGGATATTATCAGAATTTTATTCTGAAAGGTATCGAGGAATTTGAGAGCAAGGATAAGGTTGTTAAACCAAACCTGATTTTTAAAGCAGACATATCACGTGTTGAAGCACCCAAAGCGGTCAGCGAGTTTAAAACGTTCTGGCATAATGAACCGATATCACAGGGAAATACAGGTACATGCTGGTGTTTTTCAACTACTTCTTATTTTGAATCGGAAGTCTACAGACTGTCAGGGCAGAAAGTGAAATTGTCGGAAATTTATACGGTGTATTGGGAATATGTTGAGAAAGCCAGAAGATTCGTCCGTGAAAGAGGAAATTCAGCCTTTGAAGAAGGTTCTGAAGCCAATGCGGTGACAAGGATCTGGAAGACATACGGAATTATTCCACAAAAAGATTATCCTGGCCTGTTGGCCGGACAGACTTATCACAATCATGAACCTATGATGAAAGAGATGAAGGATTATTTAAATTCAGTAAAGTCCAGCAATGCATGGGATGAAGAAACTATACTGAAAACCATCAAATCCATCATGAATCATTATATTGGTGAACCTCCAACATCTGTTAACGTGGATGGAAAGACATTTACCCCGCAACAGTATCTGAAAGATGTACTTAAGCTTAAAATGGATGATTATATTGACGTACTTTCTATTATGCAGGAACCTTATTGGGAAAAAACCGAATACAAAGTACCTGACAACTGGTGGCACAGTAAGGATTATTATAACATACCGCTGGAGGATTTTATGGCTGTTGTTAAAAATTCGATCAAAAACGGATATACTATCGGCATTGGCGGCGATGTTTCAGAAGCAGGTTTTGTTGCATCTTCCAATATTGCAATAATTCCGTCTTTTGATATTCCTGCTCAGTACATTGACGAAAGTTCACGCCAGTTCAGGTTTAGCAATAGTACTACTACAGATGATCACGGCATGCAGATCGTCGGGTTTACTGATAAAAACGGGGTGACCTGGTACCTTGTAAAAGATTCCAGTTCAGGATCGAGGTTTGGTGGTAAAGACAATAATAAATTCTTCGGATATTATTTATTCCGCGAGGATTATGTTAAACTTAAAATAATGGATTTCATTGTGCACAAAGACATGATGAAAGACTATCTCCCGAAATTCAGCAAATAGCTAGCGGTAGGGGTTTTTATTGAATAATCCGAGGAACCCTTTTTTCCGTTTATTCTTGTAAATATTTCTCCCGCTGTTATGGCTTTGGGCAAATTTGTCCACTTTCACATTGCCGTTAGTTTGTGTTACCTTATATTTTTTGAGTTTAACATCTTTTTTTACAGCGACAAAATTGCTTCTTCCTCTCGATTTGAAATAGATTCGCGGGAAATTGAAACGGTAGGTAAATCCCAATGAAATGAACCCGTAACCTTCAACTTTTTTGATATTATAACTCAGAGCATCCAGATTATCGTTAAGCAAAATACGGTATGATGATTCCAGATTTATCCTGAAACGTTTTCCCAGATCGTATTTAAGACCAAGTCCCAATGGGAAAAGTAGTCCTAAGCCTGAATATGAATTGGCGACATAATGCTCGCCATAGAAATTGGTATCAGGCTGAAGATAATTACTATGCGATGAGAAATAGGCGAACCCGATACCGGTAACAGTATAAATATCAATATGTCTTTTCTGATTTTCACCCAGAATTGCATTCAGAATATTAACTTTTAACTGTAAGTTTATTTCTAAAACATTAGCAAGAAAATACATGTTGACAGTGGCTTTCGTACCCTGTACCTTTCCGTAAAGAAACTGTAAAGAAGTTTCAACCGAAGGTGATATTTCTTTGGCTAAGGTAAGACCATACATCAGCTTACGATCTTCATAATAATAACTATTAAAGGGAGTATTGTTCCAAATCTTATTTTTATTATCTGTAAGATCACCACCGAAGTAGGTTGCACCAATGTTAAGTCCGAGTTGCCAGTGTTCCTCTACAGAATAAATCTGCGAAAAAATCTTCCCCGAAAAAAAGATCATGATCAATATCAGCCAAATAAAACGGGGGGTTTTCAAAATTTGAAGAATTATCGTGCAAAGATAGAATATATTTATTTTTAAACTTATACATTAGCATGTTTGATCTCTCAAATTTCAGTATTTTTGGATAACCAATTCCTATTAGGCATTCAATCGAACCAGATCATGGAACTTATACTTATTGCTATCTCTTTATTCACAAGTCTTGTAAGTGCTGTATTAATAATCAGGCTTGTTATGAAAAAAAACGATTCAGGTTCTCTGTCAATGATGGCAAAGCTGGATTTTTTAGATAAGAATGTAAGCAGGATTGAATATGCTGTGAAAGAAGAAGTAAAAGAAAGTCGCGATGAGTTAAATTCAGGCACCAAATCGAATCGCGAGGAGCTGAATAATAACCTGGTAAGTTTTCAGACAACATTGCTCGAAGCACTTAACGGTATTTCGAAGACACAGTTAGAACAACTCAGAAGCGTTACAGAAGCAAATCAAAAGGTGCTGGGTGATCTCAACAGAACCATTGAAGAAAAGATCACTCTTTTAATCAGCAAGTCGGAAGAAAATAATAAAGCCAGCAGGGAGGAACTCAGAAGCAGTCTGAAGGATTTTAATGAATTACAAAGACAGAAATTTACAGAACTGATTGCGGCTACCGATCAGAATCTGGAGAAGATGCGTGTTACAGTAGATGAGAAATTGCAGAAAACACTGGAAGCCAGGCTGGGACAATCGTTTGAGCTTGTAAGGAGCCAGCTGGAAAGCGTACAGAAGGGGCTGGGGGAGATGCAAAGCCTGGCACAGGATGTGGGAGGATTAAAGAAAGTTTTGACTAATGTAAAGACCAGAGGCACTTTCGGTGAAGTTCAGCTGGCTGCAATTCTGGAGCAGATCCTGGCTCCTGAACAGTATGAGGCAAATGTGAGGACAAAGAAAGGCTCTGCGGAAACGGTGGAGTTTGCAATAAAATTACCCGGGAAAGATGATCAGGATAATTTTGTATATCTCCCTGTTGATGCAAAATTTCCGCAGGAAGCATATCATGCATTGCAGGATGCCTATGAAAAGGGAGATGTTGCTGCTGTCGAAAATGCATCAAAACTGATCGATGCCGGAATTCGTAAATTTGCTAAGGATATACGTGATAAATATATAGACCCGCCTCACACGACTGATTTCGGTATCATGTTTCTCCCGGTTGAAGGCTTATATGCTGAAGTGATCAGGAGGACCAGTTTAATGGAGCAATTGCAGCGTGAATATAAGATTGTCATTACCGGCCCAACTACCTTGGCAGCTATATTGAACAGCCTTCAGATGGGATTTAAAACACTGGCAATTCAAAAACGAAGCAGTGAGGTATGGCAGATATTGTCAGCTATAAAAACAGAGTTTCAAAAATTCGGGGGGGTACTGGAGAAAGCACAGAAAAAGATCAATGAAGCCAGTAATGAAATTGATGACCTCGTGGGAACACGTACACGGGCTATTGAAAAGAAATTACGCCAGGTGCAGGAAATGCCGGCTGTTGAAGCGCAACAGATGATTATGGATACTGACCCTGGATTGGGTACGGAAGATGTTGATGGATAGGATATTTGCAATCAAAAATTCGCAAATAATTCCACTTTTTATATAAAATTGCACCATGCATGAATTATCTATAGCCACTAATATAATTGAATTTGCTGAAGAATTCGCCCATGATCATCAGATAACGGATATCAGCCGAATAGAACTCGAGATCGGGCAGCTTTCGGGAATTGTTACAGAAAGCCTGAAATTTGCACTCGAATTTGCTGTTAAAAATACTGTGCTTGAGAAGGCTGTTGTTGTCATTACTGAAGTTCCCGGAAAATCAAAATGCAATAATTGCCAGACAATTTTTAATATTTACGATTGGTCCACGATATGTCCTGCCTGCCGTTCTATGGATTTTGAGATCATTGGTGGGAAAGAATTACAGATAAAATCCATCTTCATTGACTGATTCTTGAATTGATTTTTTTTTATACCATGATAAGGCTGCAAGGCATTTCGCGGTTAATTCCGGTTATAAATTCAGATTCAAATACTGCTGTTGCTTTTTCGCGAAGTAATCCTGATACTGATCCGGAAAAGAAGAAAAATGAATAGCCATGGATTCTGGTTCATAAGCTATCAATGATATCAGAAAGAAAGGCAGAAATATTTTTTACACCTGCTTTCACTTCTTTTGTCATCTTTTCTCCAAAATCTATACTTTTATACTGTATCGCCAGTACGCTGAAATTGGGATTGATCGTTTCTTTAAGAAACTTGATCATCATTACCAGGGAGAGTTTATGTGTACCAAGTGAAAAATCGGTTATTCTTTCTATCGGAAGGTCGGTAAAGTCTCCGGCTGTTAGTTTAAGATCAGCTGCATCAACAATGATAATGTGTTCCGGATTGAAGTCGGTAATTGCTTTTGTAAAGTTCTCAGGTGTTGTATATCCTGTAAATATTCGAACATTAGGATGATTATGACTATACTTTTTCTCGAGATACAATGTAACATCTATACCTGCTCTATCGTCCTGCATTAATTCTGAACCCACACCTAAAACGGCCAGTTTTTTTACTTTCTTCAGTTCTTCAGTTAAAGAGGCCAGGTTTTCCGGGTGCAATCCTTTTTTCCAATCGCAGGGAGGGTTGGGAAGGTTTATTTTCACTTTTTAATAAATAGATTAACTGTAAAATTACCAAGTTTTAGACAATGTATACGAGGTGGGTTATTACATTATTCTGTTTTCTTACTAAGCGCTCTATGGGGTGATACTTCTATGAATTAAATATCTACCCTCAGCGATTCCCTGTTGAAATGAGCCAGTGCAAATTCTTTAGTCATTTCTAATGCATCTTTCGGACATGAGTCTGTGCATTGCCCGCAGTATAGGCATCTGTCGAGGCGCACTACGGCTTTGAAAATCTTTTCTGTTTCAGAAATCCTGAAAATTTCTATTGCTTCTGAAGGGCAATCGCGCATGCATATTTTGCATCCTATGCATTTACTCTGATCGAATTTTAATTTGCCCCTGAAATTTGCAACAACCTCCGGCTTCACAAACGGATATAAAACTGTCGCCGGTTTTTTAAAGAGAGATGGGAAAACCAGAGAGAGCATTTTCCCGGGACCTTTTACTTTAGTTATCATGTTACAATAGTACTTTAATGATAATATCAATCAATATCTGCAGGATGGCAAGAGGTGCAAGGAATTTCCAGCAGAAATTCACCATCTGTTCAATTCGTATTCTTGCCATTAATGCACGTATAAGGGCCAGAATAAATACTATGAAAACAGTTTTTACAAGATAAATCACTATTCCCAAACCAATGCTTGTGCTCCAGAAAGGTAAAAAAACGGCAGCTACTAATGATGCCACCACGATCATTTCGATATCGATGGCCATCCTGAAAAATGCGAGGAAACGGCCGCTGTATTCGGTGAATGGACCAGCAACAATTTCTGTCTCAGCATCAGGGATATCAAAGGGAGACCTTTCCAGTTTGCCCTGTATTGCAATGATGGCCACAATAAAACCGGGGATATTTGCCAGTGCCATTAATGGATTATTACTGTAAAATGCAGCTATGCCACTGACAGACCAGCTGTTTGCAAGTATAGCGGGGCCCAGTAGCGACATGAATAAAGGGACTTCATAAGCAAAAAGCTGGGTTATGGTACGTACTGCCCCGATGGTGGCATATAACGAGTTTGAGGACCAGCCCGCAATAAAAAAGGTTATTGTTGGGATCGTAAGCAGGTATAAAACGACGATCAGATCTCCATCAAATGAATACAGTGAATTCGTCCCCCAAATGGGAAGGTACAAAATGACCACCGACACGGCTGCAACGGCAAAGGAAGGTAACACTTTAAACATCGTTTTATCAGCATGTGTGGGAATAATTCCTTCTTTGCCCATCAGTTTCATAAAGTCAGCAAAAGGTTGAAACCATGGTGGCCCGACACGATTCTGGAATCGTGCATATAGTTTTCGATCAAGGTATTCGAGCGCCAGGCCATAGACACTGAGGAATAAGATACCCGGGAAAATAAAAATATATAATAATGACAATAGCATATCTAATGAATATTTAGTTTAATTCGGTCAGCGCGATAATTTAATCTTATGTGCATCAAATCCATGATTCTTATACCATTCAATGCTGTATGTGCGCAGATTGTTCCACTCGAGTGTTCCTTCACGGCCGCTGTCAATCTGCTTGATTGATATTGCTCTGTCAGTACAGGAGAAACAGGGATCTATGGCAGCAATTACGATAGGCACATCAGCTAAGTATCCCCCATCAAGCATATATGATATCGAGGCAAGGTTTGCCATTGTCGGAGCCCTGAGTTTAACACGTTCAGGTTTTTCGGTACCATTGCCGCGAACATAATGCAAATCCTCTCCCCTGGGAGCTTCATAACGAACTGTTGCTTCGTTGGCAGGCAATTTCCTGGGAGCTTTGACAGTCAGGTCACCATCAGGCATGTTTTTTACAACATATCTTATTATCCTGTATGATTCGATAAGTTCCAAAGCCCTTACAACCACCCTTCCAAATACATCGCAACCATCATTGGTAATTACATTGAAAGGAATTTCATCGTAAACCAGGTATGGGTCATCTCTTCTTATATCGCGATCAACACCTGATGCTCTTGCCAGAGGACCTAAAGCATTAAGCTTTGTAGCAATTTCATGAGTCAGCCCCCCTACATTCTTCAAACGGCCCATCATTGTTGTTTCTGTTGTCACAACATCAATGTAATACTTTGTACGCTCTTCAAGAATATCAATTGCTTTAAGGATTTCTTCCTTCTGTGAATCTGAAACATCACGGCGGACTCCGCCTAAAGTGTTAATACTGTATTGCACACGATTACCGGTAAGCATAGCCAGAATATCCATAACAACTTCCCTGTCGCGCCAGCTATACATGAATAGGGTATCAAAGCCTATTTCATGGGCAGCAACACCAACCCAAAGCAGATGGCTATGAACACGTTCAAGTTCACCTATGAGTGTCCTGATATATTTTGCACGTTTGGGAATTTCAAGCTGTGCCACTTCTTCAGCTGCAGTTATAAAAGCTGTCGTATGGGAGTGGGAACATATACCGCATACTCTTTCAAGCAAATAAAGACATTGAATGTAGGATCTTTCTTCACAAGCCTTTTCAATTCCCCTGTGGTTATATCCAAGTGTAACATTACTTGCTGCAACCCTTTCACCTTCAAGGTAAAGAGTAAAGCTTTCGGGCTCTTTTAAAGCGGGGTGCTGAGGTCCTAACGGAATTATAACTCTTTTTGACATATTATTCCTCCACTTTATTGGGTTGATCTGCATTTTTTGGTTTCCAGTCTTTTCTCAGAGGATATTCCCCCTCAGGCCAGTCTTCCGGCAGAGGATAATGTCTTCCGGCAGGCAAACCTTCAACTTTAACGCCAAACATATCTTCAAGTTCCCTTTCATAATAGATCGCCCCTTTATATACTTCTAATACTGATTTAATCACAGGGTCTGTCTTTGGGGCAAATATTTTGACACTTAATAAAATACCTTCAAAATTGGATACGGGATAAATAAATTCAAAATTTTCTACTGAATCCAGACCTGTAATTGTACTTAGAAAATCAAATTTGTGGACCGAATAAAGATATTTAAACACATCCAGTACATTGTCTCTATCCACTTCAACTGTAATACGCCTGGCTCTTACAATGACAAACTTTTCACTTAAGAATGGAAATTTCTGTGTCAGTTCAGCTACAAGATTCTCTTCTTTACTCATAATTAACTACTTATTTTTTCAGACTGCTTACTAATTTAACAACACCATCTATAATCGCTTCAGGCCTGGCAGCGCAGCCAGGAATGTAGGCAGAAACAGGTATCACAGCGTCAATACCGCCCTCTATACAGTAGCAACCTCTGAATACTCCGCCTGAACATGCGCAGGTACCGACAGCAACAACAAATTTTGGTTCGGCCATCTGTTCATAAATGCGTTTAAGCCTTTCCCTGCTCTGTTTTGTTACTGCACCGGTACATACTAAAACATCTGCATGGCGTGGGACAGCTTTGAGAAGTACACCAAATCTTTCAAGATCATATCTGGGAGTCAAAGCAGCAAGTGTTTCAATATCGCAGGCATTACATGACCCTGAATTGTAATGTAAAATCCATGGTGATTTTATCCGCGCCCAATTAACAACTTTATCTAGAACCATTTCCTCAATTTTTAATTATTTTTTTCAATTTTGGCAGATTATTTCCTGAATAAAATCAATAATGCCAGCAGGGCTGCAAAAATATAAACAAACGAAAGCGGCGACACTTCCTTAGGTACAGTTGCAACAATTAACACTACGACGTGCATTATTGTAAAGAAGAACGCAAAAGGGAAAAACTGCCTGTAGTCAGGCTGAGCCTTGTGAGATTTTACATCCTCACCACTGGCGTATGCTTCGCCTTTGCCAACAGATGCAGTGCCCTTGGGGGCCATACTTTTGGAGATAAAACCAAGCAGGATGAATACCAATAGTAAGAGGATAAATGCAATAGGTGGGGAAAGAAGTATATCTTTCATTTTTTGAACTCCTTATTCTTTATTTCTGAATATTTTTCTGACATCTACTGAATCATTAATATTGAATATATTAATGATAATTCCTGCCGCCACGGCCAGTATAACAACTTCGATTATTATTAATGTAATCACCATACTCTGTGCAGTTGACATTTGCCCGCTTACCTGACCGGCATAAATCAGGACAAGTGTAATACCTTTTGTAAGTATCTCAAGGGCTATGAGTATACGGATCAAATTTCGTGTAGTAATCAGGCAATAAAAACCGATAATGTACAACAAAACTATTGTCAGGAAAATTATGGATAACATATCTTAGTTTTTTGATCGTTCCTTAATAAGAATTACTACTCCAAATACCCCGGCCAGTATAACAACAATTTGCCCGGCTATATCTAAATTTCTTTCGTGCCAAAGGGTATTTTGTACAGTATTTTCAGAAACAGCTGGTATAACAGTTGTAAAGTTTAAACCAGGTTTGGTAATAAAAATAATACCAATGACTACCGCAATAATTATTGGCAAATAAATATATCTGCCCAGTCTTTTCTTGTTTTTTCCGGGTTCTGGTGTTGGATCATCGGTAAGGCTTATGGTACTTGCGAAAATGGCGGTAACCAATCCTGCACATACAGATAATTCAAAAACAGCTGCCAGAGGTGCACCCATTAAAAACATAATTACGGTTAGAATTGCACTGACTAATGCAAGTGCAATGACAGCTTTAAGTGTATTTTTGATCATTACTGTAAGCAATGATGAAAATACCAATAAACCTAGGAGAATATACAAAACTGTGTTGTTCATATCATATAATTAATTCTATAACAATCCTTTAATTTTAAAGAAATTCAATACAAACGGGAATGCAATACCAATCAGTACAGTAATAATAGCAAGAATCAGCGATGCAATTATAAAACCTCTGTTTGCTTCTTTTGTATTCTCGAATTCTGCCGATGGTTTTCCAAAGAATACTTTTCTCTGAAGTATCAGAAAATACGTTAAGGTGAGGATACTTGCAAGAAGGGCAATCACTGCATAAGGTATATATCCGACCTGCCATAATGCTACGATAATAAGAACTTTGCTCCAGAAACCTGAAAGAGGTGGAATCCCTGCTGTCGATAAAAATGCTATGACTGATGTTCCTGCAGTTATTCTCATTTTTCCACCCAGTCCCTGAAGTTTATCAAGTTCTTTATAGCCTGTCTGTGCTTCAACGGCCGACGCATTAACAAACAACAGAGATTTGAAAGTTGCATGGTTGAAGAAATGCAGAAAAGCTCCCAGGAAACCAAGCGGAGTCCCGCAGGCGGCACCAACGATAATATACCCGATCTGGCTGATACTTGAATAAGCAAGCATTTTCTTAAATTCATTCTGTGTTATAGCCAGTAAGGCACCGGCAACAATAGAAATGATGCCGAGGAATGCAAATACTTCTTTGATAAGGGTAATGTGTGGGAATACATCCATTAATAAACGAAGAATAGCATAAACGCCTCCTGCTTTGGTGACAATACCGGCAAGAAGAATTGAAACAGAAGCACCTGAACCGGAATATGCATCGGGAACCCACATGTGAAAAGGAACAAGTCCTGCTTTGATTGATAATCCGGTTACAAGGAATATGATGGCCAAGATAATTTGAGTGGGTACTGTAGCGGTTCCCTTTAAAAGTGCTCCAAGTGCGCTATAGCTTAAAGTTCCGTAGGTCATGAACAGTATGGCCACTGCACTGAGAATCATTACTGTGGCAATGCTTGACATTAACAGGTACTTAAATGAACCGTTAAGCGCCATCAATTCTTTTTTCTTCGCAATTAAAATAAAGGAAGCAACAGAAGTTACTTCAAGAAAAACATATAATGAGAAAATATCTGTAACCATTATAGTTCCATTCATCCCAATCATAATGATCAGAATAAGCTGTGAAAAGTTGAAAATTTCAGCATGATCAGAATGTCTCCTGATAATAAGAGAAATGAATGCAATCAGGCCAATAGTAAAAAGGACTATTGCACCATATAAGTCAATGGAAAGGTGAACAAAGTACTTAATTTCAATGGCTGAAAAAAAGTTTCCTGCTATCTTGAAAATTACCGTACAAGACAGAAACATCTGAAGCAGAGTAATGAGTATGCCTGCTCCATAGGCCAGTTTTTTTACTTTCTGTGTATAAAACAGATTAAGAAGTAAAATTGCAATAAAGGGTATTAATACAAATAATGTTGGCATTTTTATTTCTCTTTACATTAAAATCATTATCGTTGCTATAATAATCACAATTCCTATTAAGGACCAGCTTACTGAAGCTGAGAAATTACCGGAATAAGCTTTTTTCAAAATTTTTGACAAGGAGGTCACCACCCAAACACAAAATGTGTCGTAAAACCAGTCGATGGCTCTGTCAATAGCATATAAGGCTTTAGAAAGTATGTTGACAAAGAACCTCCCGATATCATAGGGATCGAAATATCTTAGTTCAGCCCAGTTATACATTTGGTGAAGCCCAGGAGCATAATGAATATGATCTACTGCACCCAACCCTCTCTTTGTTTTTGAAACACCATAAAGGTGATTGGCAAAGGCAAGTAAAAGAACAATGATTGAAACTGCTACCAGTATCCAACTGTGAGGTAAGCCGGAATAGCTGAGGCCTGCCATTCTTTCTCCGAGAACAGGCTGAATAAGATGATTGAGAGGCAGCGGGTTGTATACTCCAAAAAGAATACATAATGAAGCAATAACGATCATTGGGATAAGCATCGGCCAGCTGGCTTCTTTTACATGGCTGATGTCTTTTTCAGGCTTTCCAAGGAATGCAGAATGACCTAATTTCAGGAACGAAGCTGCCGTAAGGAATGCACCAAGTAAAGCTGCAAGATAAAATATTGTTCCTGATTCGAGTGCACCATCAAAAATCAATTCTTTGGAGAAGAAACCATTGAGTGGTGGAACACCTGAGATGGCTGCGGCTGCTATGATGAAGCAGGTAAATGTAACGGGCATCTTCCTTCCCAACCCTCCTAATACCTCAAGATTAGTTGTCCCGGCTTGTTTTTCAACAGAACCACCTGTAAGGAACAAGCAACTTTTATACATGGCATGGTTAATCATATGGAACAAACCACCAATAATACCTATAGGTAATGCAGTTCCAATTCCTAGTATCATATAACCAACCTGGCTGATAGCGTGATATGATAGAAGTTTTTTAAAATCTTTCTGAATGAGAGCCATCATAACTGCAAGGAGGATAGTAACAGCTCCGACAGACATCATAAGAATACTCACAGATGAACCCGGTACAAACTGAAACAAATTGAGGCTGATCCTTGCCAGGAAGTATATACCCAATAGTTTTTCAAGTGCTGCAGGCAGAAATGCCATGAATGGAAGCGGGGCATCAAGAGCAGCATCCGGAATCCAGCTGTGAAACGGCATCGATCCGGCTTTTGCAATCGCACCAATCATTACGAGGATAAATGCAAAGCTTCCCCAATGATTCATAGGTAGATTGATCTGATTCATTTCAAAGGTGCCTGCCTGCCACCCGACGATTAAAATACCTAAAGTCATTAACAGATCAGAAACTCCTACGATAATAAGCGCTTTTACTGCTGTGGAAAATGAATTTTTACCACCCGTAAGGATGAGTACAAATGTTGTAGCCAATAAACCTTCCCAGAAGAAAAGCATGAGCAGCAGGTTATTAGCCAGAACTGCACCATTAACCATAGCAACTGTAATGAGAAGGAAGGCATAAAATTGCTTCAGGTTTTGTCTTCCTTTCATAAAGGCTAAGGAATATAAAACTATCAGGAAGGAAAATCCAGCGGAGGCAAGCAAAATAAAACTGCTGAACTGGTAAAGTCTGAAAGAGAAGTTAAGGCCAAATCCAACCCATGGTATTGAAAAAGATACATCTTTACCGAATAATGCTATGGTTATTATTAAATTAATAGTGACTCCGGCAAAGCTCACAAGGCTTTTGATCCAGTAATCTTTTTTAGGAAGTACAAACACCAGTAATGCTGTGATAACTGGTATAATAACCGGGTAAAAAAGAGAGGTTTCCAAAGAATTAAGTCCAAACATAATATTTTCTTACTCCTTTAATTTAAAGATATCATACTCATCTGATGTACAACCGAATTTACAAAATTTGCAGGGTAGTAAATAAACAGGCCACCCAGTATTGACAGAACGGCGAGCACAACGACGCTGAAAACCATGGTAAAAGAACCTTCTTTAATCTCAGGAAATTTGTTTTCACCAAAGAAAACTTTAATGAATAGTCTGAGCATATATATCATTGTAAATACCGCACCAACAATAAACGTTAATGCTATCAATGGCTCATTGGCAATTACAGCGCCATTAATAACCATCATTTTACTGAAGAAGCCTCCAAGTGGTGGTATGCCCATTACCGAAAATGCACAAATTGCAAAAGCGATTGCTGTAACAGGCATTGTTGTTATTAAACCACCTAATTTTCTGATATCTTTTGTATGCGTATTCTGTTCAATGATACCGGCACAGAGGAAAAGGCCTCCTTTTGCAAGTCCGTGCATAAGAATATATAATATGGCACCTGCAGCACCCACAACAGTTCCAGTAGCCAAACCAAGAAAAATAAATGCTATCTGGCTCACAGTGGAATAAGCAATGATTCGTTTAATATCGGTCTCAATTATTGCGGCCCCGGCTGAAACAAGTGCACTTGCACCTACGATAACAGGAATTACAGTATGCCAAATTTCATCTATATTGAAAGTTATCAGGAACAGGCGTGCAAATACATACACACCTATTTTAACCAGTACTGCTGCATGGAGCAGTGATGTAACCGGCGAAGGTGCAACACCGGCATCAGGGAGCCAGGTGTGCAATGGTAAAGTGGCAGATTTTGAGAATATTCCAACAAGGATCAGGAATACAGCCAGATTTGATATATGGGTTCCTCTTAAAGCTACCAGGTTAAATGTTCCTGTCTGGGAATAAATCATGATAAAGCCTATCAGCATTAAAAGCGCTCCAAAAACGGTTACAAGAAATGCCTTATCCGCTTTCCTGACAATATCTTTATCCCTGTAAAATCCGATTAATCTCCAGCTGCATATACCTGATATTTCCCAAAAAACGTACAGAAAGATCAGGTTAGTCGTATAAACAATCCCCATCATAGAGCCAATAAAAAGTACTACCATCAAGTAATATTCATTTTGGTTTTTATAATGATCAATGTAGCCGAAAGAATAGAAAATAATAATGGCACATATAAATGCTGATGTAATAGCCATAAAAACAGCAAGCCCGTCCCCCAGAAAACCGAAATTGAAATTCATAGGGAATTCAACATTAAACTGCAGTGGTGAACCGCTAATGGAACTTGGCAGAGCTACAAATGATAAAATAACGGATGTTGCTACCAAAACAAGTGCAGCAATATTCCTGAATTTTCTTGAGATAGAACCAAGAAAAGGAAGTAGAAAAGCCCCGGCCAAAGGGGCGAAAATAATAAAGCACAAAATCAGTTTAGCATTCATGTAATTATATAATAATTTGCAGAATAAATAAGATTCTTAAATACCAGATAATATTTTTTTAATAGTTGCGAAACACTTACCTGATCTATATAAGATACTTAGCCATCAAAAAATAAAAAAAACTATTTCAAAATGTTGATGTTTTGGGGCAACAAAAGGTCGAAGTTTTGAAGCTGCAAAATTAGTAAAGTTTTATTTATAAAAATTTATTTATGAATTTTTTTATTTGAAAAAAATGAATGACGTCAGCGCACAGCAGCAGTGGCTGTCATCAGATGAATATTTTGCTGAATATGAAAATACGACATTGCAGACGGACAGCCTGTTAGCAGTTTATTATTTTATGTTGATGTAAATATTAATTTGTTTATTCTATGGCTTCAATCTTGTGCAATTGCCACTTCTGCAAATCGTTGCCCCCCCCTGCAGATGGTTATTGAAGGTAGGGGAGGCTTCAATTAAAAAATCTCATTGGCTCGCTCATATAATCTTGATTTGCATTTCGGACAGTGCCGGCAAGCTTTCATGCTCTTTAACCAAAAAAGCGACGCATCGCGCAGCTTTTATCTGGCGGAGAGAGGGGGATTCGAACCCCCGGTCCACTGTAAGGCGGACAACGGTTTTCGAGACCGCCGCATTCGACCGCTCTGCCATCTCTCCCTGTCTTTAAAAAAAAATGTCGTTTTATTTG
>Ga0114951_10002188_pt1 | contig 22604 bp, 19 predicted proteins | sample AM7aDNAmetaG_FD_88677 | JGI IMG/M metagenome (GOLD analysis project Ga0114951, IMG submission 88677) | Freshwater microbial communities from Finland to study Microbial Dark Matter (Phase II) - AM7a DNA metaG | ecosystem: Environmental > Aquatic > Freshwater > Lake | place: Finland: Lake Alinen... | reverse complement strand
TTTGCCCACTGCCAGCACTTTTTCGTCCAATACGCCCTGGTCCATCATCTCCAGCAGCCCAATGGGCCTTACCTCCTGCACGCAGCCGGGAAAACTTGGGCCGGGCACCAGCACCAGCACGTCCAGCGGGTCACCGTCGTCGCTCAGGGTCGAGGGGATGAACCCGTAGTCGCCCGGGTAGTGCACCGGCGAGTGCAGGTTGCGGTCCAGCTTGAAGACGTGCAGTTCCTTGTCATATTCAAACTTGTTGGTGCCGTCCTTGGGGATTTCAATGACCGCTCGAAAGACCTCGGGGGAGCGTTCGCCGATTGGAAGTTCAAGATAGTTGACCATTTCTTCTATTTCTCCTTGGGGGATTCGGGGAGCTGGGGCCGTAGCGGGGAATCGAACCGGAATAATTGCCGTTAGCGGTCATCCGCCGTAGCCACTATAATCACGGATAATGAAGGCGCATGTCTATGTCACGCTAAAGACATCGGTCCTGGACCCCCAGGGCCAAACCATCCAGAACGCCCTGCGCAAGATCGGATTTGCGGAAGTAATCGCAGTCCGCCAGGGCAAGTACTTCGAGTTGACGCTCGCTGAAGGGCTCAGCGCCGATGCGGCCCGCGCCCATGTCGAGCGTATCGCCCGCGAGGTACTTACCAATCCGGTGATTGAAGAGTACACATACCGCCTGGAAGAGTAGCGCTTCCTGATCTCGAACGCACTCCTCCGCGGATTTCGCCTCCCACATCGCGCATCTGGTCGCGCCGCTCTCCCGTCTGGTCGCATAAAATCCTCTTATGTGCGGAATTGTCGGTTACGTCGGTCCCAAGAAGGTCGTTCCTGTCATCATCGAGGGGCTAAGGCGCCTCGAATACCGCGGATACGATTCGGCGGGTATCGCTGTCGGCAGTCCTTCCAGCACCACGCTCCAGGTCAGCCGCGCCCCAGGCAAACTGGCCAACCTTGAAGAGGTGCTGCGCCAGCACCCGCTTGAGGGCACCTACGGCATCGGCCACACCCGCTGGGCCACTCACGGCCGCCCCACGGAAGAGAACGCGCACCCCCACCGCGATTGCACCGGCCGCATCGTCGTAGTCCACAACGGCATCGTGGAAAACTACCTCGAACTCAAGCGCGAACTCACCGCCCAGGGTCACAAATTCGTCACTGAAACCGACACCGAGATCATCGCCCATCTCATCGAGCAGGTGCAGCTTGACGCCGATGCAGCCGGCCTGCCCATTCCCCTGGAAGTCGCCGTCCGCCGTGCCGTCAAGCGGCTCACCGGCGCTTTTGCTCTCGGAGTCCTCTCCGCCGCCGAGCCGGATAAGATCGTAGCCGCCCGCTTCGGACCGCCCGTAGTCATCGGCGTAGGCGAGGGCGAGTCCTTCGTGGCATCCGACGTCCCCGGCATCCTCCATCACACCCGCAATATCTATTTCCTCGCCGATGGCGACATGGCCATCCTCACCCTGGCCGGCGTCAAACTCACTGACTTTGACGGCAACCCCATCCACCGCGAAATCACGCGCATCCTATGGGATCCCATCCAGGCCGAAAAGGGCGGCTACAAGCACTTCATGCTCAAGGAAATCTGGGAGCAGCCCCGCGCCATTCGCGACACCACGCTGGGCCGCGTCTCCCTGGATTCGGGCAAAGTCTACCTGGGCGAGATGAAAATCGCCGACGAAGAGCTGGCCATGGCTTCCAGCATCAACATCGCTGCCTGCGGAACCAGTTGGCACGCCGCCCTTGCAGGCAAATACATGATCGAGCGTCTCGCCCGCCTGCCCGTCGATGTGGACTACGCCAGCGAATACCGCTATCGCAATCCGATTCCCGATCGCAACGCGCTCGGCCTGCTCATCACGCAGTCTGGCGAAACTGCTGACACGCTGGCCGCGCAGCGCGAGATGATCGCCCTCGGCTCCAAGACCGTCGCCATCTGCAATGTGGTCGATGCCATGGTGGCCCGCGAGGCCCACGGCGCCATCTACACCCACGCCGGGCCTGAGATTGGCGTAGCCTCCACCAAGGCCTTCACGGCGCAACTCACAGCCCTGTTCCTGCTTGCGCTCAAGCTCGGTCAGTTGCGCGGCAGGCTTGACACCGAGCGCTCCATCGCCCTCATTGAAGAGCTAAGCCGGCTCCCCGCCAAGATTGAAGAGGTCCTGCGTTCCCGCTCCGCCCAGTGCGAGGAACTCGCCAAAGACTTCTCCACCGCGCGCGACTTCCTTTACCTGGGCCGCGGCATCCATTTCCCCATCGCCCTTGAAGGAGCTCTCAAGCTCAAGGAAATCTCCTACATCCACGCCGAGGGCTACCCCGCGGGCGAAATGAAGCACGGGCCCAATGCCCTGATCGACGAGACCCTGCCGGTAGTGGTCCTGGTCACCCGCGACGAATCCGACCCCGCGTCCAAGCTCCGCTATGAGAAGACCCTCTCCAACATTCAGGAGGTCACCGCGCGCTCCGGTCGCGTCATCGCCGTAGCCACCGAGGGCGATACCACCATCGGCACCCTGGTAGAACACGTCATCCACATCCCGCCGGTGATCGAGATGCTATCGCCGCTCATCGAAATCGTTCCGCTGCAACTGCTGGCCTACTACATCGCCGTCCGTCGCGGATGCGACGTCGACCAGCCCAGAAACCTGGCCAAATCGGTGACGGTGGAATAGGGGCTAGGGTCCTGTCTCTAAAATTCAAGACAAAATAGAGACTGTCATTCTGAGCAGCTTTACTCGCGGCAGCGCGCTACTTCCGGGGATGAACGGCCGCCGTCTACCCCGCGACTAAGCACCGTGCCCCATCCATTCCGCGTCCTTTGCGGAATGGATGGGACAGAACAACACTCAACAGGACCGTTCATTAGGAGCAGCTTTGCTCGCGGCAGCGCGTTACGTCCGGGGATGAACGGCCGCTGTCTACCTCGCACAAAGCACCGTGCCCCATCCATTCCGCGTTCTTTGCGGAATGGGTGGGACAGAACAACACTCAACCGGACCGTTCATTAGGAGCCCGGTACCTCAGGTGCCTCGCCTTTGGGCACCTGGGAGACCACAATCCTCTCCCGGCCTCCGCTCAACGCAGCCCCTACGCCCGCCCTGCAAAATCCCTTGTCTCGGTATAAACCCTGACCTTTTCGCCCTCTTGTATATAGAGCGGAGCCTTGATCTCCAGCCCCGTCTCCAACCGCGCCAGTTTGGTCACGTTGCCGCTGGTGTCGCCGCGCGCACCGGGTTCGGTATACGTGACTTCCAGTTCCACCTGCGCCGGCAACTGCAGCCCAATCGGGTTTCCGTTGAACTTGTGCAGTTGAATGATCGCGCCTTCCACCAGAAAATCGAGAGCATCGCCAACCATCGCTTCAGAAAGCGTCAGCGTTTCAAAGGTCTCCTGGTCCAGAAAATACGAGCCGTCCCCATCGCTGTAGAGGTACGAGGACTCCACCATCTCCAGGTCCGGTTCCTTGAACCTGTCGCTCGCCTTAAAGGTCTTGTCAAACACGGCGCGCGTCAGCAGGTTGCGCATCTTCAGCCGCACCAGCGTCTGGCCGCCCCGCGCTGTTGGGGTGGATACCTCAACGTCCAGGCAGTAGTAAGGGGTGTTTTCAAACTCAAAGTACATCTTGCGCTTCACGCCGATTGCTTCGATCAGTGCGGCCATGGATTCCTCAAGAAAAACAGACTTGGACAGCCCAGGATTGCGGGTAAATTTCCTCCGGCTCCCCGTCAATTATAGGGTCAAGAGCCAGGGGTGATGCGTCGTACTCTTCGGGGCGGCAAATCCGCAGGCCGCCAGAGTTGACGCGCTCGCATCCGCTCTGCGAAACTCACGCCCATGCGGTACAACGGAAAGATTGAATATGCCCAGGCGCGCAAGATCCGGGAGCGGAACACCCATATCTACCGGATGGCCCACCTGCCCATTTGGATTTGGGTGTTTTTTCTAGCCCCCGGCCCTCTCACCTTCAGCCTCTTTGCCCACGGCTTTTCAAAAGCCAACCTGGCCTGGCTTTCCCTGGTGCTCATCGGCACCGCCATTGCCGGCTTCTACGAGCAGTTGCCCGGCGTAGAAACCCGCCCCTACATCCTGCGTTTTGACGAGGACAAGCCCAACCCACTCTATCGCAAGGTCTGCTACACCTTTGCGTGGAGCGCGGTGCTTACCTTTGCGCTGCTCAATCTCTCCGGGCTGGCCATCGCCGCGGTCACCGGCGTCTGGTACATGAATCAGATCTACCACTATGCCTATCTGCCGCTCGCCGCCCTCATTCTGCTCCTGGGCGCTGCCGGCAAGCTGCCCCGCGTCGGCCCCTCCACCAAGGGCGAAGGCACTGAGCGGAGATATTTCTACGGCTCGGTCTGGGCCGTCACCATCGCTCAGACTCTTCTGCTGGTGCTCTGGAAGGTGCTGCCTGCGGCCTTTGCTCACACCCGCGAAGGGAACATGGTCAAGCTCACCGCTTTTGTCGGCGCACTCGCGCTCATGGGCTTTGCGGCCTATCGCGGAATCCTGCCCCGCACCCGCCCCATCGTCCCCGGCGAACTCATGGTCTCCGACTAAGGCGTTATAAATACGAGATTGATCAATAATCTGGGTGCCCCCGGTCCCTCGCTTTTGGGGACCGGGGAAAGAAGCCGCTACTGCTGTCCAGCCGGTCTCTGCCCCTGGGGCCTGCTGGCAGCCTGCAGCAACAAGGCCCTCACATCGGCATGTCCTTGCGCCGTTGCCACCCCCAGAGCCGTCTCGCCATCGTGATCTTTGGCCCTGACATCGGCTCCCTTGGCCAGCAGCGCCTTCACTACCTCAAGGTGCCCCTTGTACGCGGCATAGATCAGCGCAGTCCGGCCATCGAAGGTCTTGGCATTCACCTCAGCACCTTTGGCCAGCAACGCCTGCACCACGCCCAGCCCGCCGTTATCCGCCGCATCCATCAGCGCCGTCCCGCCATCGTTCATGCGGACGTTCACCTCCGCCCCCTTGTCCAGCAGCGCCTCCACAATGCGCAGGTCTTCCTTGTCGGTGCCGTACATCAGCGCGGTCCAGCCCTTCTGGTCCTTCGCGTTTACCTCGGCCCCTTTGGTCAGCAACGCCACCGCCACGTCCAGGTGCCCCTTGTAGCAGGCAATCATCAGCGCGGTCCCGCCATCGTTCTTTCTGGCGTTGATCTCCGCCCCTTTGCCCAACAGCGCCTGCACTGCATCGGCATGCCCATTTTCTGCCGCGGAAATCAGCGCCGTCACTCCCTCCGACGTCTTGGCGTTCACCTCGGCTCCCTTGCCGAGCAGCACCTCCACCACGTCAAAGTGGCCGACCTCGGCGGCGATCATCAACGCGCTCCAGCCATCGCGCGTCCGGGCATTCACATCCGCCCCGCCGTCGATCAACGCCTTCACGCGAGCTAGATCCCCGGCACCCGCCGCTTTGATCAGATCGTTCCCCTGCCCGTGCACCCGTGGGCCCGCCAAAACAAAAGCCAACGCCACCACAATACCCATCACCAACGAGCGCTTCCCAGAGCGCGTCATTTTCATCGAAAACATAAAATTCCTTGAAAGATAAACGCCGGAAGGATAGCAGAAACTCACCCGCTCCGCCGTGACAATCGGCTCTAAGGGGCAGCCCCATTCTGCGATTCGTCCTGACAATACCTATGATTGGACTACTTCAAGCGAGATTATGTGATTTAAATCACACTATACGCCGACCTCCCAGCGGTATAACGTAGGAACCATGTGTCTAGCAATTCCAGGAAAAGTCGAAGAGATTTTCAACGAAGGCGACCTGCGCATCGGCCGCGTAAACTTCGGCGGTGTAGTCAAGAAAGTCTGTCTTGACTACGTGCCCGACATCGAAGTTGGCGACTATACCATTGTCCACGTTGGCTTTGCCCTCTCCAAGATCGACGAGGAGACGGCCGAGAAAACCCTGGCCATCTTCCGCGAAATGGGCGTTCTCGACGAGGAACTGGCCAGCGAGGAAGTAGCCTTCGCACGCGCCGCTGCCGCGCCTCAGTCCCACTGTCCCGATGGAAGCTGCACAGTCGTTACCGATGTCAAAGCAACCGAGCCCGCAGTCCCAAGCGGTAGCTCTGCCAAATGAAGTTCCTTTCCCAATCTCGCAGCGGCTTGGTCGATGAAAGCTCCGTGCCCCATCCTTTCGCCTTTTCTCTGGCGAAAGGGTGGGACAGCATACATTCACCCACCTTCTTTTTCTGCGAGGAGCAGTAGCCGCCCAATGAAGTACCTTACCGAATTCCGCAACGGCGAGATCGCCCAGCGCATGGCGCGCGAGATCCAATCCATCACAACGCGCCCCTGGAAGATCATGGAAGTCTGCGGCGGGCAGACCCACTCCATCATCAAAAACGGAATCGACCAGATGCTCCCCGCCGGAATCGAAATGATCCACGGCCCAGGCTGCCCGGTCTGCGTCACTCCCCTTGAACTTATTGACAAGGCTCTGGCCATCGCCGCCCAGCCCGGCGTCATCTTCTGTTCTTTCGGGGACATGCTGCGGGTTCCGGGCACGGACGCCGACCTGTTCCAGATCAAAGGCAATGGCGGCGACGTGCGCGTCGTTTATTCTCCGCTTGATGCCGTAGATCTGGCGGTCAAAAATCCTGACAAGCAGGTCGTCTTCTTCGGCGTGGGCTTTGAGACCACGGCCCCGGCCAACGCCATGAGCGTTCACGTTGCCAAGCGCCGCGGATTGAAGAACTTTTCGCTCCTCGTCTCTCATGTTCTCGTTCCGCCTGCCATCGCAGCCATTCTCGAGTCGCCCGGCAACAAGGTGCAGGCCTTCCTGCTGGCCGGTCATGTCTGCAGCGTCATGGGCTACTGGGAATACCCGCCCTTGGCCGAAAAATTCGGCGTCCCCCTGGTCGTCACCGGGTTCGAGCCGCTCGATCTGCTCGACGGAATCCGCCGCACCGTCATTCAGCTTGAAGCGGGCCGCCACCAGGTCGAAAACGCCTACGAGCGCATTGTCACATTTGAGGGCAATCAGGCCGCGCAAAAGCTGCTGGCTGAGGTCTTCGAGGTCACAGACCGTGCCTGGCGCGGCATCGGTGTCATTCCCAAAAGCGGCTGGCGGCTCAGCGATGCCTACCGCGATTTCGATGCCGAGGAACGCTTCCACATCTCCGGCATCCACACCCAGGAGTCGCCCCTCTGCCGCGCCGGCGATGTGCTTCGCGGAGCCATCAAGCCCGCCGAGTGCTCGGCCTTCGGCAAGGAATGCACCCCGCGCCATCCGCTCGGTGCCACCATGGTCTCCAGCGAAGGTGCCTGCGCCGCCTACTATAACTATGGCCGCTTCATTTCCGCCGAAGACTTGGCCAGCGCAGGCTCAGGCCTCACCGGAGTGTCAAATGTCTGAAAGTCCAAAGTCCGGTACGCCGGACTTTTCCAACTGGTCCTGCCCGCTTCCCCTCGTTGGATATCCCACCATCGTGATGGGTCACGGCGGAGGCGGCAAGCTCGGCAACGAGCTGGTTGAACACCTCTTTCTGCCCGCTTTTCGCAATGCCGCTCTTGAAAATCTCGGCGACGCCGCAGTCCTCGATCTGCCCAGCGGACGCCTCGCCATGAGCACCGATTCCTTCGTCGTGCAGCCCCTCTTCTTTCCCGGTGGCTCCATCGGCGAACTGGCCATCAACGGCACCGTGAACGACCTGGCCGTCTCCGGTGCGATTCCAAAGTACTTGAGCGCCAGCTTCATCCTTGAAGAAGGCTTTCCCCTTGCGCAACTCGCCGCCATCGTTGAATCCATGGCCAGGGCCGCGGCCACCGCAGGCGTCCAAATCGTCACCGGCGACACCAAGGTCGTCGAGCGCGGCCACGGCGACGGTTGCTACATCAATACCGCCGGCATCGGCCTGCTGCGCGACGGCATCTCCGTTGGCCCTCACCGAGCACAACCCGGCGACGCTGTCCTGGTTTCCGGCTTCATCGGCGACCACGGCATGGCCATCATGAGCGTCCGCGAAGGCCTCGAATTCGAAAGCCAGATCCGCTCCGATTGCGCCGCCCTGAACGGCCTCATCGCCGAAGTGCTAGATGCTGCGGGAACCGCTGTCCACGCCATGCGCGACCCCACTCGCGGCGGCCTCGCCTCCACACTCAATGAGATTGCCATATCTTCAAACGTCGGCGTTGCCATCGACGAAACCAGCATGCCCGTGCGCACTGAAGTTCAGTCGGCGTGCGAACTGCTCGGCCTCGATCCGGTCTACGTAGCCAACGAAGGCAAGGCGGTTTTCTTCGTCGCGCCCGAAGCGGCGGATCAGGTGCTCGCCGTTCTGCGTGCCCATCCGCTCGGCCGCGACGCCGCCCGCATCGGCCACGTTACCACCGAGCACAAGCGCATGTTGGTTGCCCGCACCGCCATGGGATCCAACCGCGTCATCCCCACCCAGATCGGCGAGCAGCTACCGCGCATCTGCTAAGTCGCTGCACCTCATTGTTGATCCAGCCCATAGTGACCACAAATTGGGTGCCCCACCCTTCCGCGGCCTCATCGTGGAAGGGCGGGAAACAATACTTCGAGGCTGGGTGCGGCGCACCTCTGCGCCTGCCCATTCCCATAGTGTCTCCGATTGCTCAGCAGGTCCAATCGCCGGGTGGCAGACTCCAAATGTAAGGGCTGCGGGCACGATGCGAGAGCCGCTGGCGCCTGCAGAATCCCGGAGGAAAGCATGACACAAACCGAACATATTCAAGGATCGGAACTCCACACCAAGGCGGCCTACGCACACCTTGCCGCCGCCCACGAGCACAGTTCAGGGGATTGCGCATCTTCTCATGAGTTGGCGAGGAAAGCTCTCAAATGCTCGCTGGAAGCCACCAAGTTCTCCGAAAAGGTCTCGGTGGAAACACCCTTGCTGGCCAAGGGTTAAGGCGTAAACTCCCCGATAGGATCGGTGAGGTAATAACGCCCGCGCAATTGAACTCATAGCACAACTCGGGGGCGACCCCGGAGAAGCGGAACGCTCAAATGCTCATCATTGTTCTAATCATTGTTCTGGTTTTGGTCTTCGGTGGCGGTGGCGGATACTACGGCTACAACCGCTGGGGCGCAGGTGGAGGCGCAGGCATCGGGCTTGGCACCATCCTGTTGATCTTGCTGCTGTGCTACCTGTTGGGAATTATCCACTAGACCACGGTGTTTTTCTGATTAAGTAACTCCCCGTATCTCCATCGAGATACGGGGAGCACTGCGTTTTGCGATTGCTAATAAACCTCTGCCTAAGTCGATGTTTTGAAAGGGCACGACTTCAGTCGTGCTGCAATTGCTTCAAAATGAATCAGGGCTTCAGCCCCAGAGGGAAGGCTCCGTATGGAATAGGACTTAATTAGAGGCCCTCTAAAAGCGCGACCGAGTTCCCCAAACAAGCCATTTATCCTCGCACAGCAATAACTTCCAGAACCTCCACTGGCTCTGCGTCGGGAAATTTGACAGCCACCCCACGCGCCCAATCTGACTTATCGAGGATACCCAGCTCTTTCCCACTGATAACGGACCTGAGCTTGTACTTACCCGCAGGCATAAGGGGTAACTTCACCGTTGCTTCCTGCGCCTTTGACTTATTGAGGAACAGCGCGATCATGCCATTCCCGCTATGCGCCAACCGCGCAAACCCGTCCCACGCCGTCGAGGTAGTTTGCAGCCAGCTGCCGAGCGGGAAGAAGCTTTCGCTGATGCGCGTATTCCTTCTCAGTTTCTTGAACCAGCTTGTCTTTTCGTGATACCACTTGCGGTCCTCGACGCTCAGTCTGCGCAGATCTCCCAGCAGCACCGGTGCAGACCCGGCCGCCGTCGCAAAGCACTCCTGAATCGTCGGAAACTCCGCTTGCATATTCCCGATCAGCATGCTCTCCACAGGCATCGTGGCCGCTCGCTGGTACAGCAGTTGCCGCACCTGTATCGGGCCCGCCGAACTCCGCTCCCGGTCGTTCACATTGCTCATCCAGTCCAGATCGCCCGCCGCCAGCAGCCCCGCGTCGATGATGTGCTTCTGGCCCCAAAGTTCGAAGGTCAAATCCAGCAGTACCTCCGGATGATTCTCATATACCTTGGATGTCACATACGAAATGCCTTCGTAAATCCTGTTCAACGATTCAGCCCAATTGCCGTGGTCGTGCCCCTTGGCCCAGCAGCCCGGCCCCTCGCCGTACGCGTTGAAGACCGTCGTCAGATCCAGCTTGACGTAGGCCAGATGGAAGCGTTCTATTGCGTCGATCACGCGCACGGCCGCGGTCTCTCGAAACGCACTCGCCATGCACATCACCGCCTTCTCCCCCGCCGCCGTCCCGGTGATCTTTGGCGCGCCTTCCTGGTCGCGCGCCACCCACTCCGGATGCTCGCGATACACCGCCGTCGACGTACCGATCGCCGCCAGCGGAATCCATAATCCCAGCCTCATGCCTTTGCTTTCCACAGCTTCCAGCAGCGGCAGCAACCCGCCCGGAAATGCCTTCAGGTCAACCGTGTTCTCGCCGTAATCCAACTGCCAACCGTCGTCGATCGTAAAAATGTCCATGCCCATCGCGCCCGCTGCATCAATCAGTTGCAGCACCAGGTCGTGATTCACGTTGCGGTTGAACGGCTCCCACGTGTTGTAAATCCACGGCGCTCCCTGCCTGTCCACACGCCGCTCCAGAACCTGCGCCGCGTACGACGGCAGCCGCCAATGCGGATCGTTGAACCCATCCCCGTTGCGAAATGTCACCAGGGACACACTCGCCGTCGTGAACGCTTCGCCTGCAGCAATTGAGCGCTCGAATGGCATCAGGTCGGTGTCGTACAGCACGCCGATCCGCACGTGGTCCGCATCGTCCCAGCCCCCAATCTCCGTGCGCTTCATGTAGCCGGGAATCTCGCTGACCACCGCGATGCCGTCGCCTGTGCGGCTATTCGCCACCAGCAGTCCCGCGTCTTCAGAACGCCCGGTGTAGAACACCTCCCGTGGAATCGTTCCATACTGCGTCAGCAGCGTCGTCTCATTATCCGGCCCGAGCGAGATGGCGATTGCCTCAATATTCAAATGAGAAATGCGCAGCGCAGTCGTGCCGGTGTTGCGCAGCACCAGGTGTTTCCTGATCGCCGCATGGCCGCTGTATACCGCGTAAACCACCCAAACCTCAAGCGCAAGTTCCTTGTGACGCAGCCGAACCGTTAGCGACTTGCCGTTGTCAAGCGCAGCCTCGTCCGCGCCCACCAGATCGAACGAGCCATCGGTCCCCGCGCAGCCGTGGCCGTTTGAAAGAAATGAAAACTCCTGCGCCATCCACATCCGCATCGTTGCCGGCAGAATATAGTCCGCATGAGTCTCTAAATCTGAAAGTTGCTGCGTGTAGAGACCCGTCTTCGCCTTGAAGGCCAACGTGCGCTTCAACTGCTCATTGCCGATGGTCCAGGTCCTGTCCGCAATTGGTGCGCCCGCGGTTTCCTCTCCGTTCGCCGCGCCGCCAAATGCCCAGGGTGCGCATGCGCAGCCTGACGCCACCAGCATTCCATTCCGAAGTAGTCTTCTCCTGCTGAGCAAAAGCCGCCCCGTGCTCTTCATAGCCATACTCCAATTTCTTCAGGATTCGTAGCGACCGAATCCTATCACACTGGCAACCGTATGCGTTCCGGAAGAAGCGGCAGACCATCAATGAACCCCCTCTGCCCTCCGCCTCCCACCCGTCACTCTGCCCAATTTTCAATCGAGGGAACCTCTGAATAAGTAGATGTTTTGAAAGGGCACGGCTTCAGCCGTGCCGCAAATGTTGCAAAATGAGCGAGGACTTCAGCCCCCGAGGGACTGCCCGGCGTGGAATAGGACTTAATCAGGGGTTCCCTGGAGTTCATTCTGTCCAGTTTCAGGCCAGCTCTAAGTACCTCGGTGATCGGATAACTCAAAAGTCGAAAAGAATTCATTAAAGTCTTTTAGCATTCCGTCTTAGATTAGTAAAAGCTAAGACCACGGATTGGCACTGGCACTTATCTCCGCCCTCCCCGGTCTTGAAAGGCAGATAACTCCAAATTGATCAAGCTTCCCTCGTACCTGGCCGGAGCGCTCGCGCTCACGGCTTCGGCTTCCTGCGCCCTGGCGCAAGTCACCGCGCATCGCGTTCCCGTCCGTATTGACGAGACGCAGGCGGTCACTCTCTACGGCAACGTGCATCCCCTGGCGCGCGCGGAGTTTGATCAGGGTGCAATGAATGCGGAGACCCGCATGGACAGCATGATCCTGCAGTTGACGCCCTCGGCCTCGCAGCAGGCGGCGCTCGATGCATTGGTTGAAGCGCAGCAGGATTCAGTCTCGCCGCTCTATCATCACTGGCTCACCCCCGCCGAGTTTGGCGCGCGATTCGGTGTCAGTGCGCAGGACAGGGCGCGCGTTGAGGCCTGGCTTGCAGGGCAGGGATTTACCGTGGAAGATACTCCAGCCGGTAACCGCCTTCTAATCTTTTCAGGAACAGCCGGCCAGATATCCGATACATTCCACACTGTAATGCGTCGCTATCAAGTAAACGGAGTTACCCATGTCGCAAACTCCCAGGACCCTCAGGTTCCCTCAGCGCTCAGCGGCGTTGTAAGTGGCATCGTTTCTCTGCATAACTTCAGGCGCAATTCGGAGATAAGTACGCACAGGCCGCTCGGGCCGCAAGTCTCAACCGAACTTCTCCCTCTGGTTAAGACAAGACCGCTCTATTCGGCAGGCAGCACCCACTATCTTTTCCCAGCGGATTTCTCGGCCATCTACGATCTGAATCCGCTCTTCAGCGCCGGCGTCGCGGGAGCGGGAATCACCATCGCGATCGCAGGGCGAAGCAACATCAACATCAGCGACGTGGCCGCCTTTCGCTCGCTCTCCGGCCTGGCCGCAAACGTTCCGGCGGTGATTCTAGCCGGCAGAAACCCTGGCCTGGTTGCAAACGATCAGGACGAGGCGACGCTGGACGTTGAGTGGGCAGGAGCGGTGGCTCCAGCGGCTGCGGTTACGATGGTTGCGGCGGCTTCCACCTCCACCACGGACGGCGTTGACCTGTCCGCGCAATATGCCGTTAACCATGACCTCGCGCCCATACTCAGCGTCAGCTACGGCAGTTGCGAGCAGGACATGGGCTCCACCGAGCGAACCTTTTACAACAGCTTGTGGCAGCAGGCGGCAAGCGAGGGCATCAGCGTCTTTGTAGCTTCTGGTGATGCGGGTGCGGCGGGCTGTTCCTCTGGCTCTGCAGGCAAGGGATCGAAGGCCGCGGTCAATGGACTTTGCAGCTCGCCCTACTCCACCTGCGTCGGCGGAACGCAGTTCAACGAAGGTTCCAATTCATCTCAGTACTGGTCCGCGACTAACTCATCGAGTTATGAATCGGCTTTGAGTTATATCCCCGAGCAAGTATGGAACGAGAGCGCGTCGAGCGGCGGCTCCGGTCTGTGGGCCTCCGGAGGCGGTGCCAGCGCCGTGTATGCGCAGCCTGCCTGGCAAGCGGAAGTCAGCGGTGCCGGCGGTGCCAACGGCATGAGGGCCGTTCCCGATGTTTCCCTGGCGGCCGCATCTCATGACGGATATATGGTGTACCAGAACAATTCCTATTGGATTGTCTCCGGCACTTCGGCTGCAACGCCTGCGTTCGCCGCCATCATGGCCCTTGTGGTGCAGAAAATGGGCGGTGCAGGGCAGGGAAGCGCCAATGCCGGTCTCTATTCGCTCGTCAATGCGCAGCGCAATCCGTTCCACGCCACTCCCTCGGGAAATAACACCGTTCCCGGTGTCGCCGGATTCACCGCCAGCGGCGCAACCTATAATCTCGCCACCGGACTGGGCTCTGTCGATGGTGCGGTTCTGGTTGGCAGCTGGGGTTCTGCGTCGGACCAGGCTGCCAGCGCCGACTTCACGCTCACGGCGTCCTCCGCCGCAGGCAGCATCCCCGCCGGTTCAACGGCCACTTTCACTATCAGCGTTTCAGAGTCAGGCTCCGCCAGGAATGCGGTCACCTTGGCAGCCAGCGCACCCAGCGGCATCAACGTTACGTTCAGTTCGCCCGTCGTTCTCCCCGGTACCCCCGTCAAAGTCACCGTTTCAGCCGCTTCTGCGATTGCCCCCGCAACACAAACCATCGTCATTGATGGCACCGATGCCTCCGGGGCAGCAACGCTTGCCTATGCCCTTACGGTAACGGCGCCGCCCACGCTCGCCATCACTGCCGCGTCGAATCTAGTGGCCTTGGCCCCGGGCGGTTTCGCCACCGTGAGTTTGGGCGCTGTCACCGCCGGTTCATTCAGCGGGAGCATTAACTTCTCCATTAGCGGCCTGCGTTCCGGCGTCACCGCCGCATGGTCCACTAACCAGATCACGCCGGCTCTGGGCGTCGGCGGCAATATCGTAACTCTGACACTCACAGCTTCCGCTCAGGTAAATCCAGGCAATTTCACCTTTGTCGTTTCAGCCGCGGGCGACGGGCTCGTCTCCACTCAGCGCATCACCGTGCAAATGCAAAGAACCTTAGGATGTCCGAGCCTCATGATGCCGCTGCGTGCTCGATGCGGCACACCCATACCGATCCGCGTGCAACTCCCGCAACCCCTCCCGCAACCCCTCCCTCAACCTCTGCGCCTCGACCCTGCGTATCAGTAGAACTTCTCGGATGTCCCCGTTGTGAAACGGCGCGGCCGGGGTATCCCCTGGATCGCGGCGTCGCTAGCGGAGCGGCAAGATCAATGGCTTTACATGTTGCGGAAAAACCTATTCGGGCGGCAGGCCGGGGATTTATCCCCGGTAGATGAGGCATGGAGTCATCGAGGCATTTAAGCCCTGAGGTAGGCTTTTCAGGCCCTTCGCCTTAATCCACGCATTCTTCCGCGGCCTCTTTGGCCCCCGAGGGAAATCTCGTAGGCCTCAAACACCTGATTGTGCAGCAGCCTCCACCGCGACTCAGGCCAATCGGGCAAACCCCTGCTCGATCCGCGCAGGAAGGCCGGCAGACTCCTCAGGCACGTTCTGGCTGATCTCCAGAACCGTGGCTGGTGGCGTGGCCAGCGCCTTCAGTAACTCCACCGTGCCCGGCCAATCGATGGTCCCGTCGCCGGGCCACAAATGCTCGTCCTTGGTGCCGTGGTTGTCGTGTACGTGCACTGAGGCTATCCGGTTGCCCAAGGAAGCAAATGCCTGGGCTACTCCGACAGTGAGGTGAGCATGACCCAGGTCCAGGCAAATCCCCACATTATCCAGATGCCCCAACTCAAGAATCAGCATCAGGTGCTCAGGTCTGGTGGCCTCGCTCAGCAGGTTCTCCACCAGCAGTCGGACGCCCATAGGGCGGGCAAAGGCCCCCAGATGTTCCAGCGCCGTCTGTGCGTACTCCATGGTCCGTTGCGACCAGCCATCGAATCGCTCGCCTAGATGAACAACCAGGTTCTGAAGCGGGATTTGCTCGGCTGTCTCCAGGGCGCGTTTGATCTCGTCCATGGCGTCGATGCGCAGGGCTTTTTCAGGGTGCAGCACATTCACCGCAGGTGCTCCGGCGCGGCCCATCTCGTAGTCAGGGAAGAGCGGCGCGTGCATCGAAAATGGGACAACTGCGTTCGACCGAAACCAGTTGCCGAGCTCAGTTACCTGCTCTCGGCTGGTGTAGTCAAAGTGCTGGCGGGCGGCAAATATCTCCACCGCCTCTGCGCCGGATCGCCCGGCAAGTTCAAGCAGCCCAGGGTGCAGCCGTTGGTTCAGGAACAGATGAGTCGATAGCACACGCAGCATGGTCAAGAGTTTTCCCCGCTTCGGATGGGCCTGGTTGGCCAACCGGTCGCTGCTCCCATTCTCTCATTTTCCAAACTACTTACGTTCATTTCCGCTGTTGCGGAATCTGGTGCGAAACTCAACCGGCCGCAACCGTGGCGGATGGCTTACAGGCCCGCAAGGGCGCGAACTCTCTGGTCTTTAGTGACGGCGGGGAGGAGAGGGAGTCATGCAGAGAATCGGCCTGAATATATTTCGGGGAGAAGGCAGGAGATCTTGAAATCTCCTGCCTGCTCCCCGATAACGCACGACTGAGGAATGGCGTTACTTTGCAAATGCGGGGTTCCCGCCGGTCTCCGCGCACCCTGCGCGACGGTCCAACGGGGCTCCGCCTGTAGATTAGGCCCATGTGCGGAAAGGGGGCTGAATCCCCGCTTCTGTCCCTCGTCGTTCCGTGCCGGGACGCGAGAACCAGCGCACATGGATATGATGTTCCTGCAATAGGGGAAGTTGTCCGTTCATTTTTGAACACTTCGATTCAGTCTTTCAGCATTTTTCCAGTCAACCCTCGGCGCCCGGCAAAAAGAAGCGGACCATGGTCGCAATAATCCGTGCACCCGGTTAGATTGTCTCTCTAGCAGGACCAGGCAGATAGAAAGCCAGTTCATCCGTGTCCTGACAGAAGCACATAGCCCGGCCCCTCAAGGAGCTGGCCCAAAATCGAGGTTTCCAGGGTTATCATGCCTTCATGCTCCTTCTCCGGCGCGCAATCATATTTCTGACTGTCGCCCTGGCTGGCTTGCCGGGTGTGCTTCGGCCACAGAACGCGAATCAGCTCCCGCCCGCCGCCGCGCAAATCCCCACCGCCGAGCAGATTATTGCCCAGATGCAGCGCCATAACCAGCAGCGCACCCAGCAACTCCTGCGCTACCACGCCGTGCGCCATTACCAGGCCGAATACCAGGGCTTCGCCACAAAGCTCGAAGGCGCCTTGGAAGTCGAGGTCAACTACAACGCAGCGTCGGGAAAGAGCTTCCGCATCCTGTCTGAGAGCGGTTCGAAGCTCCTCTGCGAAAAGGTGCTCAAGCGCGCTGTCGAAAGCGAGAAAGAGGCTTCGCGGGACTCTCAGTCAACCGCCCTCACCGCAGCGAATTACAAGTTTCATCTCGCCGGCATCGAAGATCTGGCGGGACGCCCCGCCTACATTCTCGACGTCGAGCCCCTGGTCCCGAGCAAGTTCCTTTACGAGGGCAAAATCTGGGTGGACGCGGTCGACTTCGCCCTCGCCAAGATCGAGGCGAAACCCGCCAAAAGCCCCTCGTTCTGGATCTCCCGCACTACCATCCACCAATCGTTCGCGAAGACCGGCATTTTCTGGTTTCCCCAGCACAACCGCAGCGATACCAAGGTCAGAATTGGCGGCGCCGCCATCTTCAACATCGACTACGGGACCTACCAGATCGAATCCAAGACACCGCAGGAATAAGCCGATAACGCGGCATGTATGCGGCGCGACTTAGCCTGCCCCCTGGCGCTCTCAACGGCCATTGATCAACATCATGGGATCGGGGACGACGCGGCAGGAACTGCCTGCGAGAGGCTTCCAGGTCGAGCCGTCCACGAACGTCACGGAGTTCAGGTTGACCGTGCGCACCGCCGTCATGCCCTCTACCCACAAATCTGCGGCCGCTTCTTTGCCCTCACCCGCGACGAATGTGACATTCAGAGTTCTCGCCGTGTCAGAGGAGTCGGCCTGGTTTGACAGCGCTTGTACTACCCTCCCTTTAGCCGTTAGGCCGCGTACTGTGACCGTGGCCCCCGCGATCTTTCTTAGGTCAGGACTCATCAGGATCAGGTGCAGGCCCTGGCCAGTCCCTTTGGGCGGACCCTTTTCGGCCGCCAGCATGCCCGCCGACCCCACTTGCTGCGCCCGCAGCGACACAGGGCAGCCTCCCATCCCCGGCTGTGGCAAAAGGTAGATTGTCTGAGGAGGTTGCGTGGGCATGGTTTGCGCCGACGCGCCAGCCAATCCGACTGCCCCAATAAGAATCGTGAACGTGAATAAAGCGAATCGCTTCATGGGAGGAGCCTCCCTTCCGATACTTCCAAATTCACACACTTCCAAACAGCACCCGCCCATTGGACGCTGCTCCGGGCGCGCGGTAACATCCTAGTCCGGGTCCACTGCCCGTATCAAGCCGCATAGGCAGGCCTTCGCCTCACTCTGAAACGAAAACCGAAAAGCGCAGGTCATCCCGCCTAGCTGCCCAGCGGAAAGGACTGCCTGTTAGCCAGCCTCGCTGTGTTACCGTTGCATTTGAACGCCCCCGTGCCGGGCCGGGTATTCGGTCTGCACCGAGCCCCTGTGGTCCGGTAGGAATCGGGGCGGCGGGCGTAGACAAAGAGAATGCCACAGTTGCCGGAACCGACATCGTCTTCGCTGCCTGCGAGCCCGGCAACCCTGCCCGGACGCGCCGTTGGCCCCATCCCCGTACCCGCTCCCGCGCCGCAGGCTGCCCCTCACGCGCCGCAGCGGATTCCCCGATGGCTTGAGCGTGTTGAGCTGTTCCTGCGCGTCATGCTGCGCATGTATATTGGCCTGGCCGTCTGCTACGTCCCCTGGTCGCATATGTTCTGGGACCAAAACCCAATTTTTGTCCATTTCCCCACCCTCGCCACGTACGCCGCCAGCGGCGCGGTACGCGGCATCGTATCGGGTCTGGGCCTTTTGAATCTGTGGATTGCGTTTTCCGACGTCATCCGCCATCGGGATGGATGAGCCATGAGTGATACCGGGCAGGGAACTGGGAACAAGGAAAAGGAAGCGGCGCTGGCCGCCGTCATACCCGGCAACGGTGCGCCTCCGCCGCTTGAACGCGCCCCCTTGGCCTATGAAAATCCGGCCTTTCTCAACAGCGCCGATGGCCGCCTCATTCGCATCTTGTCGGAGTACACAGAGCCCCTGGCCCGCTTCCGCCGCGAGCAGATTCAAGACACGGTCGTGTTCTTCGGCTCCGCGCGCTTTCGTGGACGCGAAGAGGCCGACCATGCCCTGGAACTCCTTGAGAACACCGGATCCCGCCAGCCTGCCCCCAGCCACGAGCAGCCTGCCAGCGCTCCCCAGATTGCCGAGGGTACAGCGTCCGAGCTCCAGCGCAGGCGCGCCGTCGCAGCCGTCGAAATGGCCCGCTACTACGAGGATGCGCGGCGCCTCTCCCAGTTGCTTACCCACTGGGCCAAAACCATTCCCTCGCGGCGTCATCGCTTTGTCGTCACCTCCGGCGGCGGTCCCGGCATCATGGAAGCCGCCAACCGCGGCGCATGGGAGGCCGGCGGAAAAACCATCGGGCTCAACATCCGCCTGCCTTTCGAGCAGTCCCCCAATCCCTACATCACCCCTTCGCTTAACTTCGAGTTCCACTACTTCTTCATGCGCAAGCTCTGGTTTGCCTACCTCTCCAAGGCCCTGGTCGTCTTTCCCGGCGGATTCGGAACCCTCGATGAAATGTTCGAGATCCTCACCCTGGCCCAGACCCACAAACTCGCCAAGAAGATCACTGTCGTCATCTACGGCTCGGAGTATTGGAAGAAGGTCTTCAATCTCGATGTCCTCGTCGACACCGGCGCCATTTCACCCAAAGACATCGAGCTGTTCCAGTTTGCCGACACCCCCGAGCAGGCCTTCGAAATGCTGCGCCGTGGACTCGCGGAGAACTATCTCGTTGCCGAGGCGGCTTCAGGCAGGCTAGCCGAAAGCCAGCAGATCCCCCCAGGTGAAGAACTCATGGCCGGCTGGACTGTCGAGGACTTCCTCGGACCTGAACTCGCCAAGACCAGCAAATAGAGTCTCTTACGCTTCTGTTTTCTTCCGGGTTTCCTCGGTCTTTGTAGCCAATATCACAGTCCGTTTCCGCCCCTTCATGTAACACTTTGGGTTCCCCTGTTTATTGAAGGGTAATTTGCCTCTTGTTAACCTCCCGTTTACGGCGAGGCGTGGATACTGGCTTCAGATATCCGGGTACGATCGCGGATCAAGGAGCAGAAATGCCCGCTTCCACCATCTCGTATCTATGGCGTGACCAGGACGCTCCCAAGAGCTTCCGCACCGGCGTCTCGCTGCACAGTCACACCAACCAGTCCCAGGAAACCCTCGACTTCCTCGCCAACTTCGGCAACCAGTTCCCGGTAATGCGCCCCCTGCTTGCCCGACTCGAACAGCGCGCCGAGAAGTTTCATGGTGTCCGCCTCGACTATGCCGCCAGCTATTGGACACCGCCCATGACCCCTAGGCTGGCCTTTGATCTTGAATCCCGGCAGATCGAAAATCTTGACGTGGCCCCCATGGTCTCCATCTCCGACCACGACAACATCAACGCACCCATGCTGCTGCGCACCGTGGCCAGCGCGCGCCACATCCCCGTCTCCGTCGAGTGGACCGCTCCCTACGGCAGCCAGCAGGCCTTCCACCTCGGCGTTCACAACCTCCCCAGCGCCCGTGCCGCACAGTGGATGGCCACCCTCCACGAGTTCACCGCCAATCCTTCCGACACACGGCTTACTGAGATTCTCGTCGCCCTCCACGAAGAACCCAATGTCCTGGTGGTCTTCAATCACCCCTTGTGGGACCTCTACCTCATCGGCAAGGAGAAGCACGAGTTTCTCGTCAACGAGTTCCTCCAGAAGAACGGCGCTTTCCTCCACGCTCTCGAACTCAACGGCCTCCGCAACTGGGATGAGAATCGCGCCGTGCGCCGTCTCGCGGAGCAGTGGAACATGCTGCTTATCTCCGGCGGCGACCGCCACGGCGTCGAACCCAACGCCAACATCAACCTCACCAATGCCGCCACTTTCACTGAGTTCGTCCATGAAATCCGCCGCGACAAGATAAGCAATGTCCTCTTCATGCCGCAGTACGCCGAGCCTTGGAAGCATCGCCTCCTGCAGTCCACCATCGATGCCGTCCGCAACTATCCCGAGTTTCCCCAAGGCTCCCGCAACTGGGACGAGCGCGCCTACCATCCTGACGCCAACGGCGTAATCCGCCCGCTCAGTGAGTTGTGGCCAAACAACTCCGCGCCTTTGATCATGCGTGCCATGATCGCCTTGGTTCAACTCATGGGCAGGGGGCCGGTCGCCGGCGGCCTGCGCTTGGCTTGGAGCGATTCTCAACAGCTGCGCCTCGCTCTCGGTGAGTTCGATAGCTAAGAGCGACCAGCGCGCACCGTCGCAAAAAAGCCAGTGCCCCATCCATTCGCCTTTTTTCGGGTGAATGGGTGGGATACCACGAATCTCAACTGGCCCTCTTCATGAGGAGTCACCGAAGCGCAGCGAAGGGAATCCCAGGACCTGCGGTTGTTCCTTTAGCCCAACCCGATTAGGCCGATCTGAGCATCAACAACACATCGGGTGCCCCATCCTTGAATCGTCCTTTGATTCAAGGGTGGGTAGGCAACAAACCCAATCTCGATTTCGTCGAACCAAAACCTCTATACACGATTCCCAACCCTCAGGGAATCGGAGCCAATCATGACCGCGAGTCCTCCCCGCGTTGCCTACTTCCCCGACTCCTTCCACGAGATCAATGGCGTCGCTCACACCAGCCGCCACTTTGAGGACTTCGCGCGCCGCCACAATCTCCCCTTCCTTTGCGTTCGCGCCGGAGACCGCGCCCAGGCCGTCGTTGAAGATGGCAGCGTGTGGTCCCTCGAACTACCCCGCGGATTTCTTTCCTTTGCCCTCGAAAAGGACCTCCGCTTCGATCCCGCCTATCTGCGCCACATGCCCCTCATCGGTGAAGTTCTTGATCGCTTCCAGCCCGATCTCATTCACATCACCGGTCCCAGCGAGGTCGGCATGTTGGGTGCGGGCCTCGCCCACCATCTCGAATTGCCCTTGGCCGCCAGTTGGCACACCAACGTGCACGAGTACCTGGCGCGCCGTTCCAACTGGTTCCTGCGTCTGCTTCCCCAGCGCCAGTCTGCCTCCACCGGACAGAAGATTGAAGACCTGGCTATGGCCGCCGCGTCCATCTTTTACTCCGGCGCGCGGGTGCTGTTCGCGCCCAATCCCGATCTCTGCGCACGACTCCAGCTCACCACCGGCCGCCCTTGCCACCTAATGCCCCGCGGTGTCGACGCAGAACTCTTTCATCCCGCTAAGCGTCGCCGTGGTCCCCACGACCGCAATAAGATCCTGGGCTTCGTCGGCCGCCTTTCGGTCGAGAAGAATGTAGCCTTGCTCGCCCAGGTGCAGCAGGAGTTGGAGAAACTCGGCCTGACCGATTTCCGTTTCCTCATCGTCGGCCACGGTGCCGAAGAGAACTGGCTGCGCCAGCATCTGCCTCGCGCCCAGTTCCCCGGCATCCTGCGCGGCGAAGCGCTGGCCGAGGCCTACGCCGGCATGGATCTGCTTGTCTTCCCCTCTCACACCGACACCTTCGGCAACGTGGTCCTTGAGGCTCTGGCCAGCGGAGTTCCCGCCATCGTCACCCCCAGCGGCGGCCCCTGCACCATCGTCCGCGATCGCGAAACCGGACGCATCGTTCCCGATGACGAATTTGCAACCGCCATCGCCGCTGTCCTCGCAGATCCGGCAAGACACGACCAGATGCGCCACGCCGCCCGCGCCCACGCCCTCACCGCCAGTTGGGACAAAGTCTTTCGAGACGTCTACTCCGCCTACCAAACCATCCTTCCGAACTTCGGCCGGGAGGGACAACCTTGCTGGCAGCCGCCCGCTCAATCCCAAAAATCTAGCTCAGCCCAATTTGCATATAATTACCCGCCTTCGGCGCACAATTGAAACAGTGAGAAAGGAAGTGGACCATGAGAATCTCTCCTGCAAGTACGCGCGCATCCCGAGAAGCAAAGCCGGAGACACCCCC
>Ga0114951_10002187_pt1 | contig 22607 bp, 29 predicted proteins | sample AM7aDNAmetaG_FD_88677 | JGI IMG/M metagenome (GOLD analysis project Ga0114951, IMG submission 88677) | Freshwater microbial communities from Finland to study Microbial Dark Matter (Phase II) - AM7a DNA metaG | ecosystem: Environmental > Aquatic > Freshwater > Lake | place: Finland: Lake Alinen... | reverse complement strand
TCAAGAGATTCTTCTGTAAGCATGGGGACATGTTACGGGAAGAAAAACCATGTGTCCAGTCTTTTAATTTTTATTTTTTGAGGGAAGACAAACTGTAGGAGTACGTGTTTACCGAATATTTACCCTCCACCACTTGCGTCGCAAACCAGAAAACAGTAGAATATCTGAAAGTCGAGATTTATGTTTACGAGGATTCTCAACTTGTGCGGGTAGAAGATTAAAAACCGTCGGATTAGATTTCGGCGGTCTTTTTTTAAGTGGTCGTTGTGATATCAACTACACGTGGGAAGCAACGAGAGCTGTAATTTAAAATTATGCTTTTGAAAGTTTGTAGGATGACAAAAGAATGGAAAAAGGATTTGACGGTACGTACGATATAGAGTACGCTTTCCTTTGAGGTGGAACATGACGACATTAACAGTGAGCAGTGCAAGGGTTCTTTTATACCAGTTGTTGCGGCGAGTTGCGAAGACCCATGAGCCGATTCAGATCACGGGGAAAGAAAATAATGCAGTTCTCATTTCAGAAGAGGATTGGCATTCGGTGCAGGAGACCTTATACCTTCTTTCGGTCCCCAAGATGAGGGAATCGATTCGGGAGGGGCTAAAGACGCCGGTAGCTCGGTGCTCTAAAGAGCCGGGCTGGTAGGGATGTGGACGGTCTTTTTTACAAAACAGGCCCAGAAGGACGCTAAAAAGTTAAGCAACTGTGGATTTAGGCCTAAAGCTGAGCAGCTTCTGGATATGCTCAGGAAGAACCCGACGGAGACACCGCCGCCCTATGAGAAGCTGGTGGGTGACTTGGAAGGGGCTTATTCGAGGCGGATTAATATCCAGCGCCGCTTGGTTTATCAGATTCTAAAGGACGAAAAGATTGTGAAGGTGCTTCGGATGTGGACGCAATACGAGTGAGATCGCCAAGAGGGCAGAGGGTAAAAAATAGAAAGGTAAAAATTTCTTGGTGTAATCAGAAATCCAGGATACAGATGTTTTAGGGGGGATTTCCTGAGTTTGCGGAGTGCGATATGCGGTACACCTCCATACACCTCACAGCAAACCAGAAAACAGAAGAAGATCTGGAAGTCGAGACTTATATGTACGAAGATTCTCGGCCTGAGCGGGTAGAAGATCAGCGGATTTTAGTTAAAAATAATTGTGGGGATGCTGTTAGTCGAAGAAAAATCCAATGATAAAACAAAAACTGTTAGAGCTGTTCTGGGATTTTCGGGACGGACCGAGAGTTTTTGCCGGAACTCGTGTTCCCGACCAGTTGCTTATTAATTGTCTCGAGGAAAAGAAAGCACTTTCTGAATTACGTATCGATTTTTCGACGGTTCGAAAGACTCAGGCCGTGATAGTTTTTGGAAAACCCAAGGTGATGCGCTTAAGAAAAAAACACGCGATTGCTGCTTGAGGAGTGTTTGACCGGAACTCTTAAGGCTGAGTTCCTCGGGCATAAGGTCCGAACCGTGCCTGAGATGGGGTGGGCCGAAAAAAAGAGCGGCGAGTTCCTCCGACTGGTCGAAAAACAATCGGATGAGTTCATCACTCTCGACCAGAACATGCAATATCAGCATGATCTGAGTAAATCATCAACTTCTGTTTTTTAATACGCTATCCTGGTGATGGAAAACCGCCCTTTTGCACGGGCCTTTTAAAAAGCAGAATATAAATTCGGAAGGGATCTGCATGGCATCGCAAAAAGATTATTATAAAGTCCTGGGAGTTTCGGAGACGGCTTCCGCTGATGAGATCAAGAAGATCTATCGCAAGCTGGCTGTTAAGTACCATCCGGATAAAAACCCAGATAATCCGAAACAGGCAGAGTCGAAGTTTAAGGAAATATCAGAGGCGTATTACGTTTTAAGTGACGAGAAACGTCGCACCCAGTATGACCAAATGCGCAAGTATGGCGGCGGTCAATCCTCGAATTTCGCCGGGGCGCAGGGATTTAATTTTGACGATCTTTTGCGCCAGTATTCCTCAGGAAGCAGGGCGCGCGGTAGCGGCCGTTACTCTGCTTTTTCTGATATTTTCGGCGATATTTTTTCTGGCGGCGGAGGAGGCGGTGGTGGTGGTGGAAATCCGTTCAGAGTATATTCCTCTGCCACGCCTCGTCAAAGTATGTATGGAGATGAGGACGACTTTGATCAGGTGCAGCCGTCTCCCCAGGAATCTGCCGATATTGTCGTCAATCTCAAGATATCAAAAAAGAAAGCCCGCGAAGGCGGAAGCGTAATGTTTAAAACGCCAGAGGGTCAGACCCTATCAGTCAAGATCCCCGCCAACACACACGAAGGGCAAAAACTACGTTTGGCACGGCAGGGCCGGGATTGTCCCGCTTGTCATCACCCGGGGGATTTGATCCTCCAGATCAGGATTGGTGATTAATGGGGGAGCGTTTTAGAAGTCATGAGCCCTACCAGACCGGGAATCCCAAACTCGATCAACTGATTCACGAGTTGATTCATCAGGCAGGGCCCGGAACAAATGCGGACCTTGCTGAGGAATTGATCGTGACTGCCCTCAAGGTTCACATGGATGGACTAGATCGGGGTGACATGAAGATGCTCAATACGGCCATCAAGGAACTAAGGCACAGCCTCAAGGTTTTCGAAAAGTATCGGTCGGTCAGGAAAGTGACCATCTTTGGATCTGCACGCACGCCAAGAAGTTCGCCGGATTATCAGCTCGCGGAAAAATTCGCTAAGGGCATCGTCCAAAAAGGCTGGATGGTCATAACTGGCGCTGCCTCCGGGATCATGCAGGCCGGTAATGAAGGCGCCGGCTCCAAAAAAAGTTTTGGTCTTAATATTCAGTTACCCTTCGAGCAGGAAGCGAACCCTGTGATGCTTACGGATCCGAAATTAGTCACGTTTAAGTATTTTTTTACAAGAAAACTCATTTTTCTTCGTGAGTCACACGCAACCATCCTCTGTCCCGGGGGCTTTGGAACTCACGATGAAGGATTTGAAACTCTTACACTCGTACAGACAGGCAAAACAGATCCACGGCCGATCGTTTGTTTGGACGCGCCGGGATCCTGCTATTGGGCTGATTTTCTTGAATTTTTAAGGGAACGGCTATTGAGCCAGGGGATGATTCATGCTGAAGATATGGATCTGATGTATGTGACGCATGACCCTCTTGATGCGGTCAAGTATGTCACGGATTTTTATAAGATGTATCATTCGCTGCGGTATATCCGTGACCTTCTTGTCTTGCGGATTGAAAAACCTCTCGACGCGAAGCAATTGGATCTTTTGAATCAGGAATTCAAGCCGCTTATCAAAAAAGGAAAGATCACGCAATCGCTAAAACCTTTTGAGGAAGAGCAGAACGCTCCGCACACTTTTCATCTGACGCGGCTATCTTTTTATTTCAAAAAAGACAGTTTTGCCATCCTTAACAAGCTGATCCATAGAATTAATTCGTTTTCGGGCGATTAGCTCAGTTGGTTAGAGCATCTCCTTTACACGGAGAGGGTCGGGGGTTCGAATCCCTCATCGCCCAAATTATTAATATAGCGCGAGTTTTCGCTTGAGATAGTTGCGATCTCCTTATAGAATGTCGCGCTTCTTAGGACGCTTGTTTTTTTTTACCCTGATTTTTTGGGGGGCTGTAGCTCAATTGGTTAGAGCTCCGGACTGTCGATCCGGAGGTTGCGGGTTCGAGCCCCGTCGGCCCCGCCATTTTTTTCGGGAATGGCTAAGATTTATCTTTTAGATTTTGCCTGTCAAATATTGCGGAGGAATTTTAAGAAGCCTCGGGAATTATCGGAGGCTTTTTCCTTTAGGCTTATTTCAGTATGCCACAAAGGACCTAAAAATGAATCAGTATGTCAGACGATAAGAGTTACGAACCGCTTTACCGGCTGCGCCACTCCGCATCCCACATTCTCGCTCAGGCCGTCCTTGATTTGTATCCTGGCACAAAGCTGGCAATAGGTCCCGTAATCGACGACGGGTTTTATTACGACTTCGATTCGAAAACAGCCTTTCAGGATGAGGACCTTCCAAAGATCGAAGAACGCATGTGTGCGATCGTTAAGGAGCACCAGTCCTTTAACGAGTGGTCTGTCCCGAAAGAGGAGGCGCTCAAGCTTTTCACGGATAAACAGGAAGCGTACAAGATCGAAATAGTCGAGGGTATCCCCGGGCATACGGTTAATTTTGTCCAGAACGGCTCTTTTACGGACCTCTGTGAAGGCGGTCATCTAGCGAACACCGAAGAGCTTAAGGCGTTCAAGCTCCTTTCCGTCGCTGGGGCTTACTGGCGTGGTAGTGAAAAGAATCCGATGCTGCAGCGCATTTACGGAACCGCTTTTTTATCGCAGAAGGAGCTGGACGCCTATATCACTCAGAGGGAAGAGGCTCAAAAGAGGGATCACCGCAAGGTCGGCAAACAGCTTGGATTATTCAGCTTTCATGAGGAGGGGCCGGGATTGCCTTTTTGGAAACCCAAAGGTTTGATTCTCAAGAATTTGTTGATTGGTTTTATGCGTGAGAAGCTCGCGGTCTATGAATACACGGAGGTCGAAACACCGACCATCCTGCGTGATAAGCTCTGGCGGACTTCCGGTCATTGGGATAATTATCGCGAGAATATGTTCTTCCTCGAGCGTGAAGAGGAGATCTATGCTCTCAAACCCATGAATTGTCCGGGTTGCATGCTTATGTACAAGGAAGAAAAGCATTCCTACCGGGAATTGCCACTGAAGGTCGCGGAATTCGGCAAAGTCCATCGCTATGAGCGCTCAGGTGTTTTGGCAGGGCTTTTTCGCGTGAGGGGATTTACCCAGGATGATGCGCATATTTTTACAACTCCTGACGCGTTGCAGGCGAGCGTTGTGGAAGCCATCCACTTTACGGATGAGGTATACAAAACCTTTAATTTTGATTATCATGTTGAACTTTCGACGCGCCCGTCTAAGTCGACCGGGACGGATGAGCAGTGGGAGATAGCGACGGCGGGTCTCCGGAATGCGTTAGAAGAGCTTAAAGTTCCCTATAGGATCAATGAAGGCGATGGCGCTTTTTACGGTCCCAAGATCGATTTTCACTTGAAGGACGCCATAGGGCGCACGCTCCAATGTGGCACGATCCAGCTGGATATGGGAATGCCGGATCGATTTGATCTGAATTACGTCGGTGAAGATGGCAAGGATCATCGTGTCATCATGCTGCACCGCGCGATTCTGGGAAGCCTGGAACGTTTTATCGGGATTCTTGTCGAGCATTACGCTGGTGCCTTTCCGCTTTGGCTTTCCCCCGTACAGGTTCGGGTGGCCACGATCGCTGAACGGCATAATTCCTTTGCGTGTCAGCTTGTCGATAGACTTAAGAAATTGGGAATACGGGCCGAAGCTGATATCCGAACAGAGAAGATCGGGTATAAGATCCGGGAGGCAGAGATGATGAAAGTGCCTTATACTTTTGTCATCGGCGATAAAGAGATGGAGTCAGGCCAAGTTGCAGTTCGCTTGCGCGGCCGGCAAGACCTGGGAGCGCAGGATGTTGGTGCGATGATCGAGCGGCTCCGGAATGAAATCGATCAAAAAAAGTAATTTTTAACCACAAGGAGGAGCATTGTCACTTAGCCCGCAAAAAGTTCGAGCAAATGACCGCATTCGTGCGGCCCAGATACGGCTGATCGGCGCCGAAGGGGAACAGTTCGGGATCGTTACACCGCAGGAAGGCTTGCAGCGCGCTCAGGAAGCTGGATTGGATCTTGTAGAAGTAGCTGGCGCGACTGTGCCTCCGGTATGCCGGATCATGGACCTTGGGAAATATCTATATACCCTCGGTAAGAAGGAAAAAGAGTCGCGCAAGAAGCAGAAGACGATCGATATCAAGGAGGTCAAAATGACCACCAAGATCGACGAACACGACTACCAGACAAAGCTCCGGAATGCCCGCCGGTTCATCGAACGGGGAGACAAGGTGAAACTGGTTGTTTTCTTCCGCGGCCGCGAGATCGTTTACGTGGGAAAGGGCCGGCAACTTGTGGATCGTTTTGTCCATGATCTCTCGGATGTCGCGATTGTGGAACGAAACGACGGATTGGAAGGGAAGGCGATCATGCTTTATTTGACGCGTATTGCTCCCGTGAGTAAGAAGAAAGAAGTTTTGCCCGCTTCATCAACGAATCCGGCAAGCGTCAGTGCTGCGCCGGCGAAGACAGAATAAGGATCTTTATGCCAAAGTTGAAAACCAGAAAAGCCATGAAGAAACGTTATCGTATTACCAAGAACGGGAAAGTTCTGGCGAATAGGACGCTGCGTCGTCACATGCTGACTGACAGAAGCCCGAAGAAGAAACGTCAGCTTCGACGCAAGCTGATGGTTCAGCAGATGTTTGTCAATGCGATAAAGCTTCGCATGCCTTACGATCGTTGATTTTTCCGGGGATTATTTGAACTAATCAGAAAGGGAGTTTTTTATGCCAAGGTCTACAAACGCAGTTGCCTCAAAGAAAAGAAAAAAGAAAATATTCAAACGCGCTAAGGGGTTTGTTGGCGGTCGCGGCAATCTGCTCCGGACCGCGAAGGAAACTGTCGCCCGGGCTATGGCCTTTGCGACACGCGACCGTAAACAGCGCAAGCGTCACTTTCGCACTCTGTGGAACGCCAGGATCAACGCAGGATGCCGTTTGGGTGGGATGTCTTACTCGAAGTTCATCGATGCGTTAAATAAATCCAAGATCAAGTTGAACCGGAAGTCTCTGGCGGAAATTGCTGCCCGCGATGAGAAGACATTCCTGGAAATCGTTAAGCTCGTCAAGACGGTCAAGGAAGCTTAAGATACGCCAAGAGTCTATCCGGTGAGCGCTCCGCTGGCCGGATAGACGGATGGTTTTCCTATGAAAGACCAGCTCAGCCGTATAGAAGAGGAAGCCCGCGATGATCTCGCCCGAATCGATTCGGTTGAAAAAATAGACCCCTTCCGCGTTGCTTATCTTGGAAAAAAAGGAAAGCTGACGGAGCTCTTCAAGCGGCTTGGGACAGTCTCTCCGGATGAAAAGAAATCGATCGGGGCCGAACTGAACCGGGTCAAAGTTTGGCTTGAATCTTCAATCGACGAATTGCGGCTTAAATCTCCTCCACAAGCAGTATTCTGCGACATCTTTGACGAGACTCTACCCGGTGTCCGCCCGCCGAGAGGCAGTATACATCTTCTCCAGAAAACCATTCAAGAGATCACCGGTGTCTTTAACCGAATGGGCTTTCAGACTGTTGAGGGCCCGGAAATAGAGACGGAATTCCATAATTTCACGGCATTAAATATTCCCCTCGAGCATCCATCCCGTGATGCTTTTGACACTTTTTATACAACTCACGGGCAGCTTCTGCGCTCTCAAACCTCGACGGTGCAGATTCGCGTCATGAAGGATAAAAAACCGCCGCTCAAGATCATTGCACCCGGGCGTGTATACCGCCCCGATACGGTAGATGCCAGCCACTCTTTTATGTTCCATCAGATAGAAGGTCTTATGGTCGGCGAGCGCGTTACTTTCAGTGACCTGAAGGGGGTGCTCCATTTGTTTTTGAGAGAACTTTTTGGCGCGCAAACAAAGATCCGCTTTCGCCCTCATTTTTTTCCATTTACGGAGCCAAGCGTGGAGATCGATATCCAGTGGGGTAAAGGCTGGCTTGAGATTCTCGGCGCCGGGAGCGTGGACCCGAATGTTTTTAAAGAAGTCGGATATGACGCAACTCGGGTCAGGGGATTCGCTTTCGGCCTCGGCGTGGAGCGCATTGCGATGTTGAGGCATGGTATTAACGATATCCGTCACTTTTATGAAAACGATCTGCGTTTCCTGAGGCAATTTTCATGAAGATCAGTACGAACTGGTTAAAGGATTTTGTGGAGCTCGCGCCTCCGGTTTCCCGGATCGCTGAGCGACTGACCCTCGCGGGATTGGAAGTCAAGAAATGCGAAGTTCTTAAATCACCCGTCGACACGGTTTTTGAGATCGAGATCACCTCAAACCGGCCTGATTGGCTTTCCCATGTCGGAGTTGCGCGAGAGATCGCAGCGATCGAAAATATTTCCCTCAAAGGCCCCGTACTGGACCAGGAAAAGAGCCGGCTTCCGCCTAAGGGGTGGGATGTCAAGATCAAGGACGCGGAAGGTTGCCCTTATTACACCGGAGTGCTTATTGAAGGGATCACTGTTCATAAAACACCTGATTTTATCGTGGATCGCCTTCTCGTCTGCGGGATCAGGAGCATTAATTTGATCGTGGATATCACGAATTATGTTCTGCTGGAGGTGGGACAGCCGCTGCATGCTTTTGATGCCGATCTGATCCGTGGTAACGAGATCCAGCTTCGTAAGTCCAAAGCCGGTGAAAAATTCATCTCAATTAGCGGAGCCGAACTCACTCTTAAACCCGACGATCTTGTGGTCGCGGACGCGGAACGCGCCATAGCGCTTGCCGGGGTCATGGGAGGAAAAGACACCGAGATCACGGATCGTACTCGCAATGTGTTCCTGGAGTCCGCATTTTTTCATCCGTGCCGCGTCCGTAAAATGTCGCGCCAGCATCTGCTTTCTTCTGATTCTTCTTATAGATTCGAACGGCGTGTCGACCCTGAGGGAGTCGATACAGGTTGCCGACGCGCCCTTTGGCTCATTCAAAAATACGGTCAGCCTCGCACCATAAGCTCTGTTGTTAAGGCAGGTGAAAAACCGCAGATCGACGTCAAAAGTATTTATTTCCGGAACGACGAGGTAAAGCAAACTCTCGGGGTCGAAGTCAAGCCTAGCCAGGTAATTTCGATTTTGACACGCTTAGGGCTCGATGCAAAGCCCCTTTCAGAAGGAGTTCTCAAGGTCGGTATCCCGGCATTTCGCCCCGATCTGACACGCCCGGTAGATCTCGTCGAAGAAATTGCGCGTATTTACGGCTATGAGAATATCCCTGAAACATTGCCTGCCCAGGAACCTCTCGCTGTGGGAGAATCGCCCCGTCTTGTGCTGGAGCGCACGATGCGACAGCTACTTAGCGGCGCGGGATTTTGTGAGACCATGACCTTCAGCCTTATCTCCGAAGCGGGACTTGATACGGAAAAAGATCTCAAGCATGCCGTCAAGATCGTAAATCCGTTGCACCACGGACTTCATTGGATGCGCCCGACCCTTGTGACCAGCCTTCTTGAAGTGATCCGGAAGAACGTCAATGCTGGAGCTGACGTCATCCCCCTTTTTGAAATCGCTAACATCTATTCAATGCCGGATGCGCACAAACACCCCGTTGAGGAACGCGTTTGCGCCATCATGCTCTACGGAAAAAAGAATGCGCAAAGCTGGATTGATCAGGCGCGGCCGGTGACATTCTATGATTTAAAAGGTGCCGTAGAAAATCTTCTTCAGACAGCAGGATGCGCTGAGGTCTGTGTCGCGAAATGTATCCGGAGTTATCTGGTTCCTGAAAGCACTGAAGAATTACGGCTGTGGCAGACGCCTGTCGCTCTTATCGGCAGGGTTTCTCCAGAGGTCGCTCGTCATTGGGACATCAGGGAGCCCGTCTACTATGCTGAAATAGCTCTTGATAAACTGTTGGCGCATGTCCGGCCGGTTACAACCTTCGCAGAATGGCCCCGATATCCCGCTATCGAACGAGACCTTTCTATTGTTGTGAAGGAGTCAGTCAAATGCGGGGATTTGATGTCTGAGATCCGGGGAATGGGCCAAGGGCTTATTCGTCAGGTGGAGCTTTTCGACCTGTTTCGCGGTAAGAGGGTTTCCGCGGGCTGCAAGAATCTTGCGTTTCGCGTGGTTTATCAATCGGCAGAGCGTACACTTGTCTCTGACGAAGTCCAAAATCTTCACGATCAAATTGCCCAAACTCTCGTCAAGAAATACTTAGCCACCTTTCAGGGATAAAAGGGCCGCCTTTTCCACACAACGGGTGTGTGAGACGGGGCATTGCCAAAAATCACATGACTTCAGACGAGCTATTTAATCAATCCGAAGTCGATAACTCTTTGCAAGTTCCTCCTGATGCCCCCCTTGCGGTTAGGATGCGGCCTTCCACAATCGATGAAATCGTGGGGCAGGAGCACCTTCTTGGACCGGGAAAGCTGCTCCGACGCACTCTGGAATCTGACCGGCTGTCATCTCTTATCCTTTACGGTCCCCCTGGTATCGGAAAAACTACCCTGGCTCTTGTGATCGCGCGGATGACGGCCGCTCATTATGTGTCGATCAACGCTGTTTTGAGTAATGTCGCGGAAATGAGGAAGATCCAGGACGATGCTCGAAAGCTGCTGCGCCAGTCTAAGCGTAAAACCATCCTTTTTGTCGATGAGATCCACCGTTTTAACAAGGCCCAGCAGGACATCCTGATGCCGGATGTCGAAAGCGGCGTCATTATCCTTGTTGGCGCTACAACTCAAAATCCTTCCTTCGCGATTCGAGGCCCGCTTCTTTCACGCTCCATCGTTTGTGAGCTGAAGCCCCACGAGGAGACGCATCTCGTCAGTATTATGAATCGAGCCCTTTCTGATGCTAAGAGCGGTCTGGGGCATTTAAAAGTTGAGATTGAACCGGTGGCTCTTTCGCATATCGCGAAACAGGCTTCGGGTGATGCTCGACGGGCGCTTAATGCTCTTGAAGTGGGCGTGATCACCACGCCTCCGGATAAGGCAGGGGTAATCCATTTTACGGCTGCCGTTGCTGAGGAATCCTGTCAGAGGAAGATCGTTCATTATGATTGGGATGAGGACTTCCATTATGACACTATCAGCGCATTCATTAAGAGCCTTCGGGGCTCCGATGCTGATGCCGCGATCTATTGGTTGGCCAAAATGCTTTACGCCGGGGAAGATCTCCGTTTTATCGTGCGTCGACTTGTGATCTTTGCCAGCGAGGATATCGGTAACGCCGATCCTCAGGCTCTTATCTTAGCAACGAGCGGTTTTACAGCTGTCGAATTTGTCGGCATGCCGGAGGCGCGCATTATTCTAGCCCAACTTGTGACTTATCTGGCAAAAGCACCCAAAAGCAATGCCAGCTATGTGGCCATCGAACGCGCAACGGAAGACATTAAGAACCAGAAGATCGAACAAGTTCCGGAGCATCTGCGTAGCGCAGTCTATCCGGGGGCCAAGGAACTTGGCCATGGTAACGGCTATGTCTATCCCCATGACCATCCGGAGGCGGCGCGCGGTCAGGTGTACATATCCCAAAAACGCAAGTATTACACGCCTTAAATTTATATTGAAACGAGGTCAGGAAAATCCAGGCGGGATTGACAGGGTTAGGGGCAAGAGTATAATACGGTCATGCGGGACCTACGGGTCTCGACTCACCTGTAGAGGTTCGTGGCCAACAGATCCCCACTCGGTCACGAACCTCTTTTTTTTAGAATAATTGCGAGAAAATATTTTATTCATAAAGACTTGGAGGGTTTATGGAGCAGAACAAGGACATAAGATTTACTGAGAAGAAAGTGGATGAGAGCTGGAAGGAACAAGCGGATGATGTCAAACAGAAGGCGGCTGCGACAACAGTCAAGCCTGAAGGGAGTGCATCCAAACCGAAGCCCCGGGAAAGTTCCAAGGTGTTTTTAGGACTTGTGCAAACCCTGGGATACCAAGCTCTCATGCATCTTGGTGAAATTCCGGATCCGGCGACGCAGCAACGCGAAGTTAACACAGATGCCGCCAAAGAAGCCATAGATCTTTTGATCATCCTTAGCGAAAAGACGCAAGGTAATCTGAGCGACGAGGAAAGCAAAATGCTTGGGACGCTTCTCACTCAACTTCAGATCAAATTTTCCCAGAGCGTGTGAAGAATATGCAGGGCGCCAAGGGCAAAATCCTCCGTTTTTTGATAAGCTTCCTTGCTGTAGGTCTCACGATCTATTTCATGAGGGGGAAACTCCATGAGGCTATGACGATCCTGCGTCACGAAGTCATCTGGGGTTGGTTTGCCTTGGCCATTGTTGGATATTTTGTAGGTCTTGCCATTCTTGCAGTCAGGCTACAATGGGTTTTTAAAGCCCAAAATATCAACATGAGTTTTCTGGAAGTTTATCATCTTGGTTTTGTCGGGCTCTTCTACAATCTCATGCTTCCTTCCGCAGTGGGAGGGGACGTCGTTAAGGCTTTTTATGCCTACAAGCACTCTGGAAAGAAAATCGAATCGGCTACTTCTGTTTTTCTCGACCGGCTGCTTGGCTTTGTCGCGATCATTGTCATGGCGGGCATCGGACTCATGTATGTGAGCAAAGAATCTGATAGTGCCTACATCGATTATGCCGTTTACGGAGCTTGCGGAACGCTATTGTTTCTCGTAGCTTTTTTTTCCAGTCGCCGGTTTGCGAGACTCTTCAAAGGGCTAGCGCGGATGATCCCCAGTGAAAAGATAAAGTTGCAGCTGGCTGAAGTCTATCACGCTATCTACGGTTACCGGCATCATCGAGGTCCCGTTTTGATGGCCGTTTTGCTCTCATTTGTCGGACAGACGGTTTTTGTCTCGACGAATTATTGGATCTCACGTTCCATCGGTGCCGATATCAATTATGGAGTTTTTTTTATCTTGATACCCGTAAGTTCCATCGTTAGTATGGCACCTTCAATCGGTGGCCTCGGGGTTCGTGAGGCAAGTCTCATATATTTGTTTAGCCGTTATTTACCGTCTGAGCGGGCTCTGGCGCTGACTGTTTTAATGGATGTTATTATTTATCTGTTCGGGATCGGATCCGGGGTGTGGTATGGATTCCGGGGTGGGCTTAAGCACAATAATAGCGCTGAAGTAGAGTCGATGCAAACCTCCAAGTAGCAGCCTGGCTTCAAATCCGGAGAATATGAAATGAAGAAGTTTCTTGTCGTTCATGGGCCGAATCTGCAGCTCCTGGGTGAACGGGAAGTTTTAGTGTATGGCAAGGTGACTCTTGATCAGATCAACCAATCTCTTGAAAAAGAAGCAGCCTCCCTGGGGGTTGAGATCGAGACCCTTCAGAGCAATCACGAGAGGGCACTCGTCGACAAAATTGGGAGTGCACGACAGGAATTTACAGGTATTTTGATCAATCCTGCCGCTTATACGCACACCAGCGTTGCGATTCGTGGTGCCCTTGCCGGTTGCGGTCTCCCGGCCGTTGAAGTGCATCTCAGTAATATTTATAAACGTGAAGATTTTCGGCAGCATTCGATGACAGCCCCGGCATGCATCGCCCAGGTGACGGGGTTCGGAAAAGAGAGCTATATTCTGGGTCTGCGAGGTCTTGTGGCCTATGCAGCTAAAACTATCAATGCTAAAAAAGCACCAGTCGCGAGGAAACGAAAATGAATGTGAAAGAGATAAAAGAACTTTTGGAGCTCATGGCAGAACATAATGTGGGCGAGATTGAGATTGAGAAGGATAACGCAAAGATAAAGCTGCGCAAGCTTCCAAACGGACAAGTTGTCCTGAATAACGCACCCCAGATGATGGCAGCACCCATGCAATCCATGATGCAAGTACCCGCACAGCCGGTCGCTGCGGCACAGCCAGCCGTAGAAGAAGGCGTCGTCTTGGTTAGGTCGCCTATGGTTGGGACATTCTATGCTGCTCCCGCGCCTGATCAGCCACCCTACGTCAGTATCGGCAAAATCATTAAAGAAGGCGATGTCATCTGCATCATCGAAGCCATGAAACTGATGAATGAGCTTAAGGCGGAGCTTGGCGGAACAGTGATCGAGATTTTAGTTCAAAACGGACAGACCGTCGAATACGATCAGCCGATCCTGAAGGTCAAGAAGAGTTGATCCCTTCACAGCCTTCAAAGTTTAACCACTAAGACGGGGAAACATCATGTTCTCAAAGATTCTAATAGCAAATCGCGGTGAGATCGCAGTACGCGTTATCCGGGCTTGTCGCGAAATGGGCATTCAGACTGTGGCGGTTTTCTCTAAAGCGGATCGTGAATCGCTCCATGTGAAACTGGCAGACGATGCGATTTGTATCGGTGAAGCGCCCAGTTCGGAGAGTTATCTCAATATTCCATCCCTGATTTCCGCGGCGGAGATCGCAGACGTCGAGGCCATACATCCCGGTTACGGTTTTCTAGCGGAGAATGCGCATTTTGCTGAGATCTGCGAATCCTGCCAAATTAAATTCATCGGGCCTCGCCCCGAGAGTATACGTCTTGCCGGCGATAAGTCGGTAGCAAGGCTTGAAATGAAGAAAGCCGGGGTTCCGATTATTCCTGGAAGCAAGGGGACTGTAACGGATCAAGAAGAGGCACTGCGTCTTGCGAAAAAGTTGGGTTATCCCGTGATTGTTAAGGCCTCTGCGGGCGGAGGCGGCAAGGGTATCAAGATCGCGCATAATGACGGAAAACTTATTAGCGCTTTTCTTACGGCACAAACCGAGGCCGCGGCCGCATTCGGGAATGGCGAAGTCTACATTGAGAAGTATATCGAGGAACCCCGGCATATCGAAGTGCAGATCATCGCGGATAGCTTCGGGAATGTCGTACATCTCGGCGAGCGGGATTGCTCCGTTCAGCGCCGGCATCAAAAACTCATTGAAGAGTCTCCCGCACCCGGATTGAACGCCAAACTGCGCAAGAAGATCGGAGATACGGCAATCCGTGCGGCAAAAGCGTTCAAGTATGAAAATGCGGGTACCATTGAATTCCTTCTAGACAAGAACGAGGAGTTCTATTTTATGGAGATGAATACAAGGCTTCAGGTGGAGCATCCTGTGACGGAAATGGTTACAGGTATTGATCTTGTGAAGGAGCAGCTTCGCGTGGCTGCCGGTGAGAAGTTGAGCTTTACTCAGGAGCAGGTGTTCATTTCAGGCCATGCTATCGAATGCCGGATCAACGCCGAAGATCCGGATAACAACTTCATGCCCTCACCTGGGAAGATCGATGTGTGGCGTATGCCGGGCGGACCCAACGTTAGACTTGACAGCCATGTGTATACGGGGTATTCCATACCGCCGTTCTATGATTCGATGATCGCCAAGCTGATCGCTTATGGAAAAAACCGCCAAGAAGCGATTACGGTCATGCTTCGTGCATTGCGTGAGATCGAAGTGAAACCGATCAAGACAACGGCATCATTACATGCGCGCATTTTGAGCCATCCGCGGTTCCGGCAAGGAAGCGTGAACACAAAGTTCATTGAGTCGACTATCTTTGGCGCCGGAAAAGTTGAAGAAACCGTTGATTCTAAAGAAAAGAAATGAAGGTAGCTAACGCCTTCGCTCAGCTCTTTGCGATATTAGCGTTCCTGGTGCTTGGAAGCTTGATGATCATTGTATCGCTGCATCTTTTGGCGTTTGATGACGCAATACTCAAGGTGCAGGAGATTTATCAGAGCTCATGGAGGTCTGTGCAGGTAGGCCTTGTAGGACTTGTTTTCATCATCCTTGGACTGGCTTTCGCTAAGATGCTCGTTAAAGCCGGTCGGCCTAATGAAGCTGTTATTTTTCAGAGTGAAATCGGGCCTATGGTTGTTTCCGCGGATACTCTTGGAAATGCCGCCGTTAAAGCCGTCAAGCGATTTCCCCTTGTGAAGAGCGTAAAGGTCAAGGTTAATGTCATAGGGCGAAACATAGAACTCAAGTTAAGATTGGTCCTTTGGGCAGGAGGACACGTGCCCGCGATTCTAGCTGACTTACAACAGGAAGTTCAGCAGCGTGTGAAGAGGCTCTTGGGTGCCGAAAATCAACTTATTGTGATCTGCGATGTCAAGGGCATCGAGGAAAGCAGCGCGGATTTAATGAGCTCGGAATTGGTTTCAAAATAAAGCAAGGTTGAAATAATAACGCGTCTGATTGCCGGGCGCCTCAATCAAATCAAAAGGAGTCGATCGATGAAACGTATTGGTGTGCTGACGGGGGGTGGGGTTTGTCCGGGGCTTAACGCAGTGATCCGCGGGGTTGTCCAGACGGCCAAAAGTTTGGACTGGCAAGTGATTGGATTCAAACAGGGTTGGAAGGGGATCATTCAGAATAATTTCATAGATCTCAACGAGGCCTCTGTTTCTGAGATCCTCTGGCGCGGAGGTACTATCCTTGGCACCTCCCGGACGAACCCATACAAAAAGCCCGGCGATGTTGAAAAAGTGCGGAAAATCATCAAAAAAAATAAGTTGGACGCTCTTATCGCCATCGGCGGCGAAGATACGCTTGGGGCTGGAAACAAGCTGTTTAAGGACGGGATGCCCGTCATCGGAGTCCCCAAGACGATTGACAACGATCTTAACGCGACGGATTACACGTTCGGGTATGACACGGCTTTGAATATTGCGATGGAATGCATCGACCGGATCCGCACAACCGCTGAGTCACATGACAGGGTTATGGTGGTTGAGATCATGGGGCGGCATGCTGGATGGATTGCACTTGAGGCGGGCATTGCCGGGGGAGCCGATGTGGTGCTTATTCCTGAAGTCTCGATGTCGATTAACGAGATCTGCGGGTACATCAAAAAACAACGGGCGCGTGGAAAGAACTTCAGCATTGTCGCCGTTTCTGAAGGTTTTACGATCAAGGGCGAGGAACTCGTGACGTCCAAGAAAGAGATCGATGCTTTTGGGCATGTGATCCTCGGCGGCGTGGGCGACAGGCTTGCGAAGCTCATTGAGAAGAAAACCGGTTATGAGACGCGCGCGACAGTGCTGGGTCATATCCAGCGGGGCGGCGCTCCGACGGCTTTCGACCGCGTCCTTGGAACCCGCATGGGGGTCAAGGCCGTTCAGCTTGTTCAACAGGGCAAGTTTGGTCAGATGGTCAGTCTCTGCGGCCGCGATATCGTGTCTGTCTCTCTTCAGGAGGCGGTAGGTGAACTCAAAACTGTGCCGGCAGGTATGTATGAGCTGGCTAAGATATTTTTCGGTTAGCCCATGAAAAACACTCTTGAGAAAATCATTCAGGGCCATCAGGAAACATTTGAAAAAACATTCGTTGCCGGTCAATATGACGTGCTTGACAAAATGGCGCATCAGATCATTCGGGCGTTCAAAGACGGTCGTAAGATACTCTTCTGCGGGAACGGCGGGTCCGCGTCGGATTGTCAGCACATTTCCGCTGAATTCGTTGGACGATTCGAGAAAAACCGTATCAGTCTTCCTGCGATCGCCCTGACGTCTGATATCGCAGCGCTTACCGCTATCGGTAATGATTTCGGATTCGATAAGGTCTTTTCCCGGCAGATCGAAGGATTGGGACAGCCAGGGGACATTCTCGTAGTTCTTTCCACGAGCGGCCGTTCGCCGAATATCCTGGAAGCTATCACGCAGGCCAAGGCGAAGCAAATACTCACTCTCGGGTTTACGGGGAAGGACGGGGGGATTCTGAAGGACGCCGTCGATATTTGCTTTATCGCCAAATCTCATAAGACAACGCACATCCAGGAAGCTCATATGGCCGCGCTTCACGCGATCTGCGAAATTGTCGAAACTATCCTTTTCGGATAATACCTGCCGAGATGACCCTGAAGATCCTCACGCAAAGAACCCTTGATTCAGTGGTTCGCAGGCTCAGAACTCATGGGAAGAAGATCGCTTTCACGAACGGCACTTTTGATGTGCTGCACCTTGGGCATGTGACGTATCTTCAAAAAGCCAGGGCCGCGGCGGACGTGCTGATCGTAGGCGTCAATACTGACCGCTCAGTTAAAACATACAAAGACCCCGGTCGTCCCATCAACCCGCAGCAGGATCGCATCAAAGTACTCACCGCTCTTGCTTGCGTTGATTACGGCATTCTTTTTGATGCACCCACGCCGCTTCAGCTTATTCGAAAAATCCGTCCGGATGTTCTTGTTAAGGGTGCGGACTGGGCTATAAAAGATATTGCCGGCGCGCAGGAAGTTCTTTCATGGGGAGGCAAGGTTCGGCGGGTACCTATGGTTAAAGGCCGATCGTCCACACGGGTCATTAAGATTTTGAAGCTGGGTTAGTCTTATGGGCTGGAAGGAATCTGTCTTTCGTAACTTTCGACTGTATGCGGTAACCGACATTAGGACAGAGGGGCCAGAAATACTTCGCTCGATTGAAGCGGCCTATCGCGGAGGTGTGGATATTGTTCAGCTGCGCTCCAAAATGTTGCATGATGCCGCCCTGATAAAGCTGGGGATCAGCATCCGAAAAATCGCTCTGAAATACCGAAAACTGTATTTTGTGAATGACCGTGTTGACGTGGCGTTAGTGACAGGCGCGGATGGCGTTCATCTGGGGCAGGAGGATATGCCGGTGAAAGAAGCGCGGGCGCTTATAAAACGGACGGGCAGAAGGATGTGGCTGGGGAAATCAACGCATAGTTTGAGGCAGGCGTTGGCCGCAACGAAAGAGGGCGCTGATTATATCGGCGTCGGACCTGTCTTTGAAACTCCGACCAAACCTTGCGCTAAATCGGTGGGGCTTCAGTTTGTCATCCAAGCGGCGGCAAAGGTGCGGATCCCCTGGGTCGCCATTGGCGGAATCGATCAGCATAATATGAAAGATGTAATAGAATCCGGCGCTTCAAGAGTCGCGGTTGTAAGAGCCATTTTTGCGTCACAAAAGCCCGAGCTCGCGGCCCAGAAAATCAAACTTCAACTGGAAGGAACGGAACATGTCTAAATCTCCTGGTCTTATCGTTATCGGTACCGTGGCAATCGACGAGCTTTCCACGCCTTTCGGCGCTCAGCAGACAGTCTTCGGAGGTTCGGCCTCTTATTTTTCTTATGCGTCGAGTTTTTTTACAAAAGTGGGTGTTGTGGCAGTTGTCGGGCAGGATTTCCCTGAAGATTATAGGAAGATCCTTGCTGAGAAAGGTATCGACCTTACTCATCTGGTTACTTTGCCTGGCAAAACCTTTCATTGGAAAGGAAAGTATGAAGCTGATATGAATTCAGCCATCACGCTACAGACCGATCTGAACGTGCTCCTGGATTTCAAGCCTGAGCTTAAATATACGACAATGCCCGAGTTCGTTTTTTTAGCGAATGTTGATCCGGACCTTCAAATCATGGTGCTGGACCAGATTCATGGTTCATCGTTAAAATTCGTTGCATGTGATACGATGAACTTTTGGATTCTGAATAAAAGAGCCTCCGTTGAGAAGGTTCTGAGGCGTGTGCATGCGGTTTTCATGAATGACGGAGAAGCCCGGCAGCTGACGGGGGAAGTCAATTTAATAAAAGCTGCCCAGACCATTCATAATATGGGACCCGAATATGTGATCATTAAAAAGGGCGAGCATGGCGCGCTCCTTTACAGTCATGAAGGTCTTTTTGTATATCCCGCTTACCCGCTTGAAAGCGTCTATGATCCTACCGGGGCGGGAGACAGCTTCGCCGGTGGGGTGATGGGATATCTTGCTGCGGCACGCAAGGTTAACCTGAAGACCATGAAAACAGCCATTGGTTACGGAACGATCGTAGCTTCTTTTACGGTTGAAAAATTCGGTCTCGAACGGCTTCGTGAAGTTAAAAGAGATCAGTTCGATAAACGGCTGGAAGTTTTGAAAAAAATCTGTAAAATCTAGCATTAATATAATTGATTATTTTTAGCGTGCGGGATTAGCATAGTGGTAATGTCCCAGCTTCCCAAGCTGGTTAGACGGGTTCGATTCCCGTATCCCGCTTTTCTGTCTTAAAACGCATTTAAACGCAAATTTGAGAAATCGCACCCCAAGGGGTTAAACCTCTTGGGGTTTTTGCATTTAAGCCCATCGGTAACCCCGGTGGGCTTTTTGCATTTTCAGAGCCAGCCAAAATAAAAAATCGGGGGGAGGCGAAATGACATGGCTAGACCGAGAAAGTTTGACAGGAGCAAAAATGAAATTGAAGGGCTTCGAATCGATCGGGCGATTGCAGGTGCCAAAGCGGTTATCTGCATCCGACGGTTCCGAAGTTCTTATGACTCGAAGTGGCTGGTGCTCGCGGAGCGTCACCTTGCGTCTATTAATGGGTATCTCAGGGAAGTTGATCGCATTAGCACTGCTATTGACGACTCTGCGGATTATGTGGGAGCTCTTAGGGTCGCATGAATAACCAACAGAAAGGGACAGTGAATCACATGGGACAGGAACTAGCAAAGAAAGAGGGAACGGAAACAATCGGGGCGCTTCTCACGCGAATGAAGGGTCAATTCGCAATGGCGCTCCCGAAGCACATCACCCCGGACCGCTTCATGCGCGTCGCTTTAACCGCAATCAACAAGACACCGAAACTCGCGAATTGCACCCGCGAGAGTCTTCTCGCGTGTCTGATGGATTGCTCGGCGCTCGGAATTGAACCGGACGGACGCCTGGCGTATCTGATCCCTTATGGGGACCAGTGCACGCTGATCGTCGGATACAAGGGAATCGTCGAGCTTGCCCGGCGTAGCGGAGAGATCGCGGACATCCACGCGGATATCGTCTGCGCGAATGACCAGTTCGAGTATTCCTTCGGATCGGAAGGGAAGCTCGTCCACAAACCGAAGCTCGGGGATCGCGGGGACGTGATCGCGGTTTATTCCTTCGCGAAGCTCAAAGACGGGTCCGCGTCATACGAGGTCATGGACCGGGCCGAGGTCGACGCAATCAAGAACCGTTCCAAGGCGTCCGGGAACGGTCCCTGGAAGACTGACTGGAACGAGATGGCGAAAAAGACGGTGTTCCGCCGGCATTCCAAGTGGCTCCCGGTGTCGAGCGAGAAGATGCAGGAAGCGCTCGAAAAGGACTTCGATCTTCCTTCCGACATCGTGGACATGTCCCGCGTCGGGAAGCCGGTGGTCCAGGAGCCGAAGGCTATAGAAGCACAGGTCGGAACCGATGGGCTTTCACCCGAAGAGAAAGCGCAATCGGTAGCGGCAGAGAATGCGAGAGTCAAGAAGCCAGCGCGTGAACCGGGAGAGGACTAAACCGTGAAGCGCGATCTTTCGATCCTTCAATTCGAAGAAGCGACGCACAGATATTTCGTGGGAGGACGTGCGTCCTTGAGTGTGACGAAGATTCTTGACTTGGCTTCGATCACGGACTTCTCAAGCGTCAATAAGGATCTATTGGATCGCGCCTCGAAGTTCGGTCAAGCGGCGCACAGAGCCACGGAACTCTCGGACCGTGGGACTCTAGACCATTCCTCCCTGGATGCTCCGCTTGTTCCTTACCTGGAATCTTGGACGCAATTCTGCGCCAAAGAGATCTCCGAATTCATCGAGATCGAGGTCCCGGTGTGGTCGAAGAGATTCGGATTCGCCGGCACTCCGGACCGCGTTGCTCTCGACAAGCGAGGCCGGCTGATCCTTCCGGACATCAAAACAAGCCGCGAACTTTCCGTCTCCGTAAAACTTCAGACAGCCGGGTATCAGATCGCCTGGGAAGAGCTGGAAGGACGAAAGATTTCTCGGCGCGTTGGTGTTCTTCTGAAAGAGGACGGGAATTATTACTCCGAGGAATTCACCGACCGAAGCGACAAGGATGATTTTATAGCTTGCGCCAGGGTCGCGAGTTTCAAATTAAGAAACGGGGTGGCTCATGTTTAACCCGGACCGAGTGAAGGAATTCCCGAATTGCGGGGAATGGTTTTATGGGAATAAGTGCGAGTGCCAAGAAGAACCAGAAGCGAACGAGGATAGATAACCGTCCGTGGTAGCGGACAAATAAAAAACAGGGAGGACAGCATGGAAACACGAGCGATCACAAACGAGGAGGTCCTTGAATTGACAATTTCAGAACACAAGGACTTCGCTCAACAAATGCAGGTGAATAGCGAGGTCTCGCTACATGAGGCCGGGGAACTTCTTGTCACGATCAAGAGGCTCATGAAAGAGACGGAATCGTGGTTTAAGCCAATGGTGGACGCGGCTTTTGCGGCGCACCGAACAATATGCGCTCGAAAGAATCAGTACATCAAACCGCTTCAAGAGGCCGAGGAAGACCTGAAACGCAAGATCGGAACCTTCCAGATGGAACTGGACCGGATTCGCTACGAGGAAGAACGAAAGGCCCGAGAAAAGGCGGACAAAGAGGCCGAAGCCGAACGGAAGAAACTCATGGCCAAGGCTGAGAAACAAGAGGCGAAAGGCAACACGGAAGGAGCCCAGGAACTTCTTCAGGCCGCGGCAGACGTCTACGTCGCACCGGCTCCGGTGGCCGCCGGGATCCAGAAGCCGACCGGGATCGGCGTCCGGTACGAATTCATCCCCGAGGTCACGAACAAGGCCCAGGTCCCGGACGACTTCAAAGTCGTGGATCTCGGAGCCCTCAAGCGCGTCGGGAATGCCACGAAAGACAACCCGCCCACGATCGCTGGTGTCCGGTGGATCAAGCGGCCGGTGGTTTCCGGAAGGACGCGATGAACCTCCGACTCTTGAGCAAGAAACATCTAGCGCTTGAAAAGAGGATCCTGGCTGCTATCCGAAGGGCGATCCGATACGGCCGTGTAGCGATCTTCTTTGCCCTGTTCCTGGCGGTGATTACATCGTCCAGGGGCAGGGTCGCTCACGCCGAGATCGCGCCACAGATCGACCTTCACGCGATCGCAATGATCGAATCAAGCGGGAACCCGAAGGCTGTGGGTCTTTCTGGCGACTCCGGTCTTTTCCAGATCACGCCGGTCCTTCTGAAAGAATATAACGCGCTTACACACTCCTCTGTGCGCCAGGACGCTCTATTCAACCCTGGCGTTTCTC
>Ga0114951_10002180_pt1 | contig 22635 bp, 15 predicted proteins | sample AM7aDNAmetaG_FD_88677 | JGI IMG/M metagenome (GOLD analysis project Ga0114951, IMG submission 88677) | Freshwater microbial communities from Finland to study Microbial Dark Matter (Phase II) - AM7a DNA metaG | ecosystem: Environmental > Aquatic > Freshwater > Lake | place: Finland: Lake Alinen... | reverse complement strand
TCCGATAACGGTTACAATGGATAAAAGTATGGAGATGACGGCGGTGTTTCGACCGGTGTCATTCAGCTTGTCTTTCCCGTTGCACAACAGCTGTGGCGGACAACAATGCACGCCGTATACTGAACCAGTGAGCGCAGTATTTGATCACAGTGGAAATGCCAATTATAGTGATACTGACAAGCAAGTTGTTGCCTTTGATGGAGAATCTAGTAACTCGCAATCATACTATGGAACAACAACCTGCTATCCAAAGTCCGACAGTTCTGATTTTGATTTTGGATCAGCCCTGAATTATGTAGGTTATAGTTCAGCTGGAAAACAGTACCTCTGTTACAATGGACATCCAGGATATGATTATCCAGCCTCGAATAATCCCCCTGTATATGCCGTTGCTGATGGGATTGCTCATCTACCAATCAGCTTTCCGGGGGTAGGTAACGCTCAGGGATACAATACGGTGGAAATAGACCATCAAAATGGCTACAAGACGTATTATATGCATCTTAATAGTCAAAATGTATCCGAAGGACAGCAGGTATATAAAGGCCAAACTGTAATTGGCACGGTTGGGCACACCGTTCCACCAAATAAACCTCAGGTGGGAGATCATCTGCACTTTGAAGTTCAGGAAAACACTCCTGCTGGTTGGATTCCGGTTGACCCCTATGGATGGACTGGAATTGAATCGGATCCATACACAAGAACCGTAAATACAAACTTGTGGGAATAGAAATAATCTAATTCCACATTAAAAGCCTTGAGTGATGTTTCGCTTAAGGCTTTTAAAATTAAATAATTTTCAATATAAATTTACTTTTTTACAACCTTGAAACTATCTAGAAACTTCAAAAACAATTCATTTTCAGACTCTAAATTAAAAATCCTAACGCCATTATTATATGATAGAGTATAATACTGATTACCCTCATTAAATCTCCAGGTTGAAAAATGAAATGATGACTCCTTGCCTTCCGGATTAAGATGAACATATTCTCTTTTCAAAACGTCACGTCCATCGATTTTAATATTTTCCGATTTTATAAGCTTTGGCACTTGCGCCTCCGGTCCACCTATTGAAGAATACGCATTACGAATACATTTATCATTAGGATCATTCATAAAAACATTAAAGTCTGTTATCATCCCATTATCAATATAATTTTCATACGCCTTGCTGTTTCCATCAACTAAGTCGTTTGATTGGATAAGTATATTTTGGCCATCTTTATCATCTAGTTTATTATAACAAGGAGAATCGTATTTTTTAACTACATATCCAGCAGGATATTGTACTGCATATCCTGATTTTTCATCTGTATATTCTCTCCAAATATTACTATCTAATGCATCATCTACAACTATTTTAGCAGCTTGTTCATTTTTTATGGACTTATTTTTTACTGATACATATACATCGCTACTTATAATTGCATCACCACTATTTTTTTCCCACTTCCACACAAACGCCCCCACTGTGATGGCAAAAATTAAAATTATTGTCACCCCCAACTTTGTATCAATATGTTGTTTCATTTTTTGTTTTTGAATTTTTATAACTATATTATACCAAAGAATTGATGGGTCGTAAAATTGCAAAAAATTCCCTCAATTACTCTTTCCCCTGTTTTATGGTATATGCTTCCTCGGCGGAGTCTCTCTTTTTGAACAAGCCTAAGCGAAGTGAAAAAAGAGGACTCCGCCGATTTAACAAATCTTCTTTTCCTTGACAACTTCCGCCCCCCCTAGCATACTCCCAGCAGTTCTTAAACAATAAAACTCAACATAAAAAAGGAGGTGAGGCGTTTGCTTGTGGGAAATTAGATTGAAAATGTGGAAACTCACCAGCCTTAACTTCAACCCAAAAAGGAGTATGTGAGATGAAAAGAATGTTTGTTTTGATTTCGACATTGTTTCTATTAGCAGGCGCTGAAAATGTCATCGCTTGCAACATGACAGTTCCAGTAACCTTTTTGCCAGTCCCGGCTTCTTACTGTGACATAGGCACCTATGATAAAAGTAGCACCATTAAAAACCCTGATTCGGGAGGGGGTGCCACATTCCATTATCTTTGGGATAGCTCTAAAGTCACTTTCACATCCCAAACTTCCTGGAGATATAATCCATACACTCGCGTTATTTATTTCTATTTGGGCGGTAATATGGGAATTTATCCATATTTAGCTTATTCCAGTAATTCTACAATACTTGATGTTGTAACTGACGTCCCTATCAATCAATATGGGAATTTATCCATATTTAGCTTATTCCAGTAATTCTACAATACTTGATGTTGTAACTGACGTCCCTATCAATCAATATGGATATTACCCAAGCGATTACACCTGGGCACAGGTTTGCGCTAAGGTATCATCGGCAACTCCAGATGTGCAACTCTACAACACCGTTACGCACGAGTTTTGCGGGTACGTTCCTAAGCTTACAATAATTATCAACCCGGCGGAGAGCGGAACAGTAACCAGCAATCCTGCGGGCATTGACTGCCCGAGCACCTCTTGCCAATCTGCTTTCGGGCTTAATAGCAATGTGGATGTTACTGCCACGCCATCGACTGACTGGGCTTTTGCTTACTGGGAATGGAATGAGGGCGGAAGTTCTGCAACTGACAATCCACACACATTTACGATGAGTGAATCGTTGGAAGTGAAGGCGGTGTTTAAACCCATTCTAAAGTTTCCTCTTTCAGGAACATTGGAACAAAGAGGGAATCCACTATTAAACTTTGGAAACAGTTGGACTTATGGGGAATGTCCTACTGGGACATATGAAACGCATACTGGCATTGACTTGACTGCTACGTATGGAGAAGAAGTCAATGTAGCTCATGATGGCGTAGTAAAAGAGATTTATACCGGGCAACATTCAAAATGGGCTGATGCAATTATTGTGGAAAGTGCTGATGGACAATTTACAACAGTATATTGGCATGTTATCAAATATGGCAACTTAGCCGTGAATGATGCAGTCACAAAGGGACAGCAAATAGCTACAATAGCTAATCTGAACAGTGATACCCATTTTCACTTTGGGATTCGAATGGCTCCTTTTATCGCTGGCATTTCAGACAAGGGAGCCCTGCCAGTCAGCGCTTGTAGCGGAAAGCCAGGATTTCCTGAATACTTTATAAACCCTATTAATATTACATACGAATAACATTTCGATGTAATACGCAACAAACCGAGGGATTTTGCATTTCTGCAAAATCCCTCTTAAATTTTCTAAAAATAGCTTATCTTATTATCTTAATTTTCCAATAAGCTTAGATTTGCCATCAAAAGCCCCAATAATATAAAGGTTGTTTTCGATTGAATCTATTTTGAATTGTAAGATAGATATATTTGCAAAATAAACGCCGTCCTTATAGTCTGCATCCGTAACTTTCTGTTTTTTAACATCAGAAGAAAATTTTCCTCCTGGCGAGTTGGCGATTATATTTTCACATATTCTATTTTCTGGACTATGGGTAGCAATTTGAGCAATTATTTTTACTAGATCAGTAGTATTGACCTTTACTATGTTTGTTTCAAATGTTTTTCCACAAAAAGAAACTTTTTCTGTTGCAGATTCTTCTACGCTATTTGTTTTTTGGTCGCTTATTTCACTGCTTGATTCTTTATTCCTAGCCACTTGCTGTTTTTTAGATAATGCAACTATGCTATTCTCGCTTGTATTCCACTCCCGCTCTTTCTCCCACTTCCAAATAAACGCCCCCACCGTCATGGCAAAGATTAAAATTATTGTCACGCCCAATTTTGTTTCAATGTGTTGTTTCATTTTTTGTTTTTGAATTTTTATAAATATATTATACTAATAAATTGATTAGTTGTAAAATTGGCCAAAAATGATTGACTTGTATTCGAATTGAGGTTAGTATGGATAAAGTCAATCAAAACGGGGTGTCGTATACCGGTAGTACGAGTGGTTTGGGACCATTTAGACAGGGTTCAATTCCCTGCACCCCGACAAATTGCAGAATCTTTAAGCGGGATGTATTGTAATAATTTTAGATTATTATAGACATCCAAATGACTCCGAAAAAAATAATTCTATCCTTTTTCCTGCTGGCTATTGTAATCATGGCTGGTTTGTTTTTGTGGTCTCATTTTCATCATGCCCCGGCCGCTTCTCGGATGCCTGTTTTTTCTGAGCAAAACACCCAGAAAAATATGGATATTCCAGTGAACAGTAATGCTAATATTTTACCAAGCGCTAAAACAACTTCCGGTTTTACGCCGCCACTGTCACACGCCGCAGAACGCGTCACCAAAAAACCATTTGGCAAATTTATCACGCCGCAAGATTCGCCGGTGCAGCCGGAGAGATTTCGCGGTTATCACACGGGCGCAGACTTTGAAATTTTTCCGGCCGAACTGAATGCAGTTGTTCCGGTGCAGGCAATTTGTGACGGGAAACTTTTGCTTAAAGAATCTGCTACGGGTTATGGCGGGGTGGCGGTGGAAAGCTGCCTGCTTAACGGTGCTCCAATCACAGTCGTCTATGGCCATCTAAAACTGGCGAGTATCAGTGCAAAGGCTGGCGACAAACTTTCAGCAGGAGATGCCTTGGGAATTTTGGGCGCGGATAAAAGTGTGGAAACGGACGGCGAAAGAAAACATTTACATCTTGGAATCCATTCTGGCGCGAAGGCGAATATTTTGGGTTATGTGCAGAGCAAAGCCGCTCTTTCCGACTGGATCGACCCATGTCTATATGTTTGTGGAAAATAAACCAGGTCAAGGTTTGTAATAAAAGCATGCGATTAATTTTTCGTTAACAGTATGATACAAAAAATAAAAACTGAAAAAATAGTCTTTGGGGGAGGTTGTTTTTGGTGCACGGAAGCGATTTTCGCCAAACTGAAAGGTGTCGTTTCAGTCCGGCCGGGTTATGCCGGCGGGACTACTCAAAATCCGACTTATGAGCAAGTTTCCAGTGGGCAGACCGGGCACGCTGAAGTGATCGAGATTGAATATGATCCGCAAAAAATCGAACTCAGCGATCTTTTGACAGTGTTTTTTGTGACGCATGATCCGACTTCGCTCAATCGGCAAGGCCATGACATCGGAACGCAATACCGTTCGGCCATTTTCTGCATGACAGAAGAACAAAAAAAAGAGGCAGAAAAATTTATTAATATTTTACAACTCGACAGCGCGCAAAAAATTGTGACCGAAGTGGCCATGTTGACCAATTTCTATCCGGCCGAAAATTATCACCAGAACTATTATCAGAAGCATCAAGATGCGCCCTATTGCCAAGTGGTGATCGATCCAAAACTTCAAAAATTACGCGATAACTTTCAAAAACTTTTGAAATGATTGACACTTCAAAACTATGCTTAAAAAAATTCAAAAAACTGAAGGAGAATGGAAAGAAATTTTGACGCCGGAGCAGTATGCTGTGATGCGGGAGAAGGATACCGAGCGGCCGTTCAGTTGTGAGCTGAAGCAATATAAAGGCGAGGGCATGTATCATTGCGCTGCGTGTGACCTGTCGCTTTTCAAATCCGGCAAAAAATTTGAATCCGGCACCGGCTGGCCCAGTTTTCAGGAGCCTTTTTCTGCAGAAAATTTGGAAGAAAAAGAGGATTGGAGTTTGGGCACCGAAAGGACGGAAGTCCTATGCGCCCGCTGCGGTTCACATCTCGGGCATGTTTTTCCGGACGGTCCGGCACCGAGCGGCAAAAGATATTGCATCAACGGCGTGGCGTTGAATTTCAAAAAAGTCAGATGAGAATAGGGCACCCTGTTTTTGATGGAGAGCTTTTCATGGTAGAATGCCAATATGCCAAAGTTTAGACAGATTATTTTACTTAGCCTTATTCTAGTCACTAGCTCTATTTTTTCCGGCTGTACTTTTAGTAGCTCTGCGAAAAAAACGGAAATTAAGCTGGGGGAAAATCCAGTAGCGCAAACTCAAAACGAAAGCACTACGATAGCAGACCAAGATGCTAAAGTAAATAGTGTACCGGCCGTTGATAATAATCAAAATCCTGAAAAAAGTGCGACTGATAAAGCCACTCTGCCATCCACAGATACTAAAACTCCGCCACCAGTAAGTGCGCCAAAGACGGCGGATACAAGCACTGAACCGGCCGTACCAAGCAATGATAAATTTAAAATCACCGACCGCTTGGTCAGCTGGGGCTTCACCAAGTCCAGTGGCCGATCTATTGATACGATTATAATTCATTCTTCATATAACGCCGTGGGGAGTGATCCGCATAGCCTGGACGACATTATCAACAAAGAATATAAACCGGCGGGTGTTTCACCGCACTATATCATTTCTCGCGAAGGAGGTGTGAATCGTTTAGTGGCAGACCAAAATATCGCTTATCATGCCGGGGTGGCTAAGACGCCGGACTCCCGCACTAACGTCAACGATTTTTCTCTGGGGATTGAAATTGTGGAAACTAAATCAGAGGGCCCGAGTGCCGCTCAATATGCCTCGCTTAGAAGCTTACTCAGTTATCTGAAAGGGCAATATAAGATTAAATACGTTCTTGGGCATTCTGATGTCGCTCCCGGCCGGAAAGACGACCCGTGGAATTTTGATTGGGGGAATATTAAATAAACTATGGAAATACTAATTACAATTAAAGAAAAAAAGGTAAAAGTGGCGTTAATGGAGAACGAAGTGGAAAGGGATGTCCTGGAAATCGTCGAGGAGCACAGTCTTTCACAGCAACTTCTGCCGAGCATTGATGAGCTTTTGAAGAGAAATCAGTTAATATCTAAGGATATTGAAAAAATGCGGGTGGAAAGCGACCGCGACGAATCTTTTACCACCACGCGCATTGCTCAAGCGGCGGCCAATGCCTGGAATTATGTTCAGCAAAAATAGGCCAGTTGACAAGATTTTTTAAAGGTATAAAATAGGAAGAAGGAGAGCTGTTTCAGGTACAGAAAGAGACAGAAAACTCCCAAAAACTGCAACAAAAATTTATATGGGTGAATCTGGACTGCAAGGCACTTGCATTATTTTTCGTTTCGTGTATAATTCCAATACCTCAAATTTATTGCTTTTTATATCCTAAAAAGTTTTTAGGATTTCAAAATTCTGAACAATAAAATTAAATAATTAAATATCTTTCTATAATCCCATCAGTATGCTTCGCTTCATGAAAAACCTCATGAAACGGGCAAAACGGGCCTTATTTTTATGACTAAAATTGAAAAAAAGTTGAAGGTGAAAAAAATCTTCAGCTCAGAATCATCTTTGTCTAAACGGAAATTTTTCAAAACCATGTCCATGGTTTCGCTGCCGAATCTGATTGAATCTCAGACTGACTCGTATGATTGGTTTTTGGAAAAAGGCCTGAAGGAACTTTTGCAAGAAGTCAACCCGATTGGGGACTTTACAGAAAAAGATTTGGAACTGTCTTTTGGGGAATATTACTTGGACGAGCCGAAATATGATGAAGTGATGGCCAAGGGCAAAAATATTTCTTATGAAGCGCCTTTGCGTTGCAAGGTGCAACTGGTTATCAAGAAAACCGGAGAAGTGAAGGAACAAGAAGTGTACCTGGGAGATTTTCCTTTGATGACGGAACGTGGAACTTTTATTATAAACGGGGTAGAAAGAGTGGTGGTGAGTCAGATTATCCGCAGCCCGGGCGTTTTCTTCACCATGAACTATGTTAAAGGCAAGAAGCTTTTTGGCGCGAAAATCATTCCGAATCGTGGTGCTTGGCTGGAATTGGAAACAGATTTTGATGGAGCTATCTTTGTGAAAATCGACCGCAAAAGAAAGATCGCCATTACTTCCTTGCTGCGCGCTTTCGGTTATGCCACTGACAAATCATTGACGGAAATTTTCAGTGATATTGATAACGGCGAAACGCACTATATCGAGAAAACTATTGAAAAAGATGTGACTAAGAGCCAAGGCGAAGGGTATAAGGAAGTCTACAAGAGAATTCGACCAGGGGATCTGGCTACTGAATCGAACGCCAAACAAGTGGTGGACTCGATGTTTTTCAGTTTTGAAAAATATGACTTTGGCGGCGTGGGCCGTTACCGCTTGAATCAAAGATTGGAAGTGGAAATGCCGGACGATGAGGCGCACCGCATTTTGACCCGTGAAGATCTGGCTTTGATCATCAAAGAAATCATTCGTCTGAACAATGATCCGATGGCACAGGCCGATGATATCGACCATTTGGGCAATCGAAGAGTGCGCTCAGTCGGAGAACTTATCCAGAATAAATTACGCGTCGGTTTTGCCAGGACGGTGCGAAACATCAAGGACCGCATGAGTACCTGTGATCTTTTGACGGTGGTCCCTGGCCAATTGGTCAATTCACGCCCGATTGCTGCGGCTATCAAAGAATTTTTCTCCAGTTCTCAGTTGTCTCAATTCATGGACCAGGTCAATCCGTTGGCCGAGTTGGAACATAAACGTCGTATCAGTGCGATGGGACCAGGCGGGCTCACACGTGAGAGAGCCGGTTTTGAAGTGCGCGACGTGCATCCTTCCCACTATGGCCGTATCTGCCCGGTGGAAACTCCGGAAGGTCCGAATATCGGATTGGTGGGCCATTTAGCCACCTACACTCGAGTGAATGCTTATGGATTTTTGGAAACGCCTTATCTTAAGATTTATCATGAAGTGAAAAATGAGGAAGCACTCTTAGTTGGAAAAATTTTAAATGAAACGATTGGGGAGTTGGCAGTCGGCATGAAAATCGACACCGCCACCGCGGGCAAAATTGCCAAAATGAAAGAGAAGAAAACTATTCAAATCAAACCTTGGATAAGCGAAGAAATTGATTATTTAAATGCCACCAAAGAAGACAAAAAAACCATTGCACACAGCGGGATTGATGTGGACGACGATGGCAACATCATGGCCGAAATCCTGGGGGCGCGCGTGAAAAGCCAAGCCACTGAAATTGAAGCATCCAAATTGGATTACATCGATGTGAGTGCCAAGCAATGTATCTCTGTGGCCACGGCGCTCATTCCATTCTTGGAACACGATGATGCCAACCGTGCCTTGATGGGTTCGAATATGCAACGCCAAGCCGTGTCTTGTGTCAAGCCGGAATCTCCGATTGTGGGCACCGGCATTGAAGACAAAGCGGCGGCTGACTCCGGCCAAGTAGTGATTTCCAAGATGGACGGAGAAATCGTGGAAGTGGACGCTGATCACATTATTGTGAAAGAAGCCGCTCCGGCCGGTGCGAAGAAACCCTTCTTGAAAAGAGAATATCGTTTGCAAACTTTTGTGAAATCCAACGCCTTTACTTCTATGAATCAGATCCCACGCGTGGTCAAAGGGCAAATGGTGAAAAAAGGCCAGTTGTTGGCGGATGGCGCTTCAACGGATAACGGCGAATTGTCATTGGGACAAAATATCATGATAGCCTTTATTCCATGGGAAGGTTCCAATTATGAAGATGCTATTATTATTTCTGAAAAATTAGTGCAAGATGATCGCTACAGTTCCATCCATATCGAAGATTTTTCCATGGATGTGCGTGATACTAAACTGGGACCGGAGATCGTGACGCGAGACATTCCAAATATCGGGGAAGAGCGCTTGAAAAATCTGGACGAAACCGGCATTATTCGCATCGGGGCGGAAGTTTCCAGTGGGGACATTCTGGTTGGCAAAATTTCGCCAAAAGGTGAAGGTGATCTGACGAGCGAAGAAAGATTACTCAGAGCTATTTTCGGGGAAAAATCTCGAGACGTGAAAGACAGTTCGCTCTATCTGCCGCATGGAGAATATGGCAAAGTGGTGGATATCAAAATTTTCTCCCGTGAACAAGGCGACAAGCTTTCCACCGGCGTGATCCAACAGATTCAAGTTAGTGTGGCGCAACTCAAGAAAATTTCCGTGGGAGACAAGTTGGCTGGACGGCATGGTAACAAGGGTGTGATTTCTCGGGTAGCTCCAGTGGAAGATATGCCGTATTTGCCAGATGGTACCCCAGTGGATATGATTTTGAATCCGTTAGGTATCGCAAGCCGCATGAACATCGGTCAGATCCTGGAAACGCATTTAGGTTGGGCAGCGCATACTCTTGGGTATAAGGCGGCCACTTCCGCTTTGGAAGGGATAACAGAAGATCAGATCCGGGCGGAACTCAAAAAGGCTGGCTTACCGGAAACCGGTAAAATCAAACTCATTAATGGTCGTACTGGTGAATTTTTCGATAATCCTTCGACTGTCGGCGTGCAATATATCATGAAACTGCATCATTTAGTGGACGACAAGATCCATATGCGTTCAATCGGACCATACTCCCTGATCACGCAGCAACCGCTCGGCGGCAAAGCGCAATTCGGCGGACAGCGTTTCGGAGAAATGGAAGTGTGGGCCTTGGAAGGTTATGGCGCCGCTTATACTTTGCAAGAAATGCTCACCATCAAATCTGACGACGTGATGGGCCGCAGCAAAGCGTATGAATCCATCATCAAGGGCGAAGTGATCAAGAGCCCAAACATCCCAGCTTCTTTCCATGTCTTAGTCAGTGAATTGAAAGGTCTGGGCCTTAACGTGGAACTCACGGGCGCGCGCAAGGAAGAGGATGAAGAAAAAGAAGAACAAGGTATATAGGTCAAATTTAACATAAATTAACTCAAATATAATATGGAATCTTTTTCTACAACTAAGATCAGCGACTTCAGCAGCGTCCGCCTAAGTATCGCCAGTCCGGAAAATCTTTTGGAATGGTCACACGGCGAAGTAGTGAAACCGGAAACGATCAACTATCGCACCCAGCGTTATGAACGCGAAGGGCTTTTCGATGAGAAGATCTTCGGACCGTCGAAAGACTGGGAATGTTATTGCGGAAAATATAAGCGAATCAGATATAAAGGTATTGTGTGCGACAAATGCGGCGTGGAAGTAACGCGCTCAATCGTGCGCCGTGAACGCATGGGCCACATCAAATTGGCCGTGCCAGTTTCGCATATCTGGTTTTTGCGCGGTGTGCCTTCCAAGATAGGTTTGGCCCTCGGGGTGGGCGTGCAAAGTTTGGAAAAAGTCGTGTATTTTTCCAGCTACATCGTTTTGAATGTGGACGAAGCGGAAAGAGAGAGAGCACTGGCCAGCTTGGAACAAGAATATAAGAATAAGCAGAAAGAAATTAGCAAGAATTTCGGGGATGGTAGCACGGATGCCAAGGAAAAAATCGATGAGCTGAAAGGTATCTACAAAACTTCCAAGGATGAACTAAAAGGCATTCATGCTTTGCAAATCATTTCTGAAATCGAATATTTTAACCTGTCACTCAAATACGCCCAGGTTTTTTCGGCCGGCATCGGAGCGGAAGCCATTCGAACCATTTTGGAAAAGATGGATCCTAAAGCGGAAATTGATAAATTGAAAAAAGTTTTGGAAGAGGAAGAAGTGACGGATAGAAAAAAGATTTTGAAAAGAGTGAAATTGTTCCAAGGTTTTATTTCGGCCAACATGAAAATGGAATGGATGCTTTGCACGATCATTCCAGTCATCCCGCCAGATCTGCGCCCGATGGTGGCGCTGGATGGGGGACGTTTTGCCACTTCGGATCTCAACGATCTTTATCGCCGCATTATCAACCGGAATAACCGTCTGAAAAAATTGATCGAAATCGGAGCGCCGGAAGTGATAACGAGAAACGAAAAACGCATGCTCCAGGAGGCGGTCGACGCTTTGTTTGACAATAGCGCGCGAAGAAGCCAAGTCAGCGTGGCAGCTTCCACCGGACAGCGTCGAGCTCTCCGCTCTTTGGCCGATACTTTGAAAGGCAAGCAAGGGCGTTTCCGTCAGAACTTGCTCGGCAAACGCGTGGACTATTCCGGACGAAGTGTGATCGTGGTGGGGCCGAAATTGAAATTGCACCAATGTGGTTTGCCAAAGCGCATGGCTTTGGAACTGTTTAAACCTTTCATCATCAATAAGTTAATCGAAAAAGAATTGGCCTACAATGTTCGCAGCGCCGGCAAAATGGTGGAAGCAGAATCGGAAGAAGCCTATGACATTTTGGACGAAATCATTTCTCATCACTATGTGCTGTTGAACCGCGCTCCGACTTTGCATCGACTGTCCATCCAAGCTTTCCAACCTGTTTTGATCGAAGGCAAGGCCATTCAGGTCCATCCGATGGTGTGCTCCGCTTTCAATGCGGACTTCGACGGCGACCAGATGGCGGTGCATGTGCCACTCACGGATAAGGCTAGATGGGAATCGGAAAACTTGATGCTCAGCTCCAAGAATCTTTTGAAACCGGCCAGTGGAGACCCGATCACCATTCCGACTTTGGACATGGTGTTGGGTTGCTACTACATTTCACATATCGTGCCGAACATGAAAGGCGAAGGAAAAATATTTTCCAATTTCGACGAAGCTATTTTGGCTAGCGAACTTGGTCACGTGGATATCCGGGCGAAAGTGCAAGTTTCTTACGAAGGAAAATTATTGGAAACTTCTATCGGCCGCATGAAACTGAACATGATTATCCCGAAAGAAATTGGCTATTTGAATATGGAGATGACCAAAAAAGAATTGAAAGGCTTAGTGGCGACAGTGCTCGAAGTCTGCGGCCGCGCCGAGACAGCGCTGTTTGTCGATCGGATCAAAGACTTGGGCTTTGCCTCAGTGACAAAATCCGGTATCAGTTGGGGCATGGGCGATTTAGCCTCCCCGAAGAATAAGAAAGAAATCCTAGCTAAGGCCGAAGTGGAAGTGGAAGTCATCAAGAAGCAATATAATATGGGACTTTTGACTGAGGAAGAACGCAAGAGCAAGGTGATTGAAGTCTGGAACAATGCCAAGAATAAGATTACGGACGAAGTGCGCAGCTCGATGGACAAAGAAGGTCCGGTCTATTCGATGGTCTATTCCAAGGCCCGTGGCTCGGAATCCGTGGTGGTGCAGATGTCTGGTATGAAAGGTTTGATGGCTGGTCCGACCGGAGAAACGATTGAATTGCCGATTAAGAGTTCTTTCAAGGAAGGTTTGAATGTTTTGGAATATTTCATTTCCACTCACGGCGCGAGAAAAGGTATGGCGGATACCGCTCTTCGAACGGCGACCGCCGGATACCTAACGCGACGTTTGGTGGATGTCTCGCAAGATGTGATTGTCAAAGAAAATGATTGTAAGGATAAAGGCGGTGCGTACATTTTCAAAGAAGACTCTGATCGTATCGGTCAAAGTTTTGCCAGTCGCATCATTGGGCGCGTGCTGACTGAAGATGTGCTTGATCCTAAAACGGAAGAAGTGGTGGCGGCCAAGGGCGACTCAATCAACAAAGAACAAGGTGAAAAAATTGAAAAACTTAATATCGAAAAGATTAAGATCAGAACGGTGGTGACTTGTAAAACTATTCGTGGTATTTGTCAGAAATGCTATGGCACTGATCTTGGCCGCGGTAATTTGGTGGAAATCGGCCAGGCGGTGGGAATCGTGGCCGCGCAAGCCATCGGTGAGCCGGGTACTCAGCTGACAATGCGTACCTTCCATATTGGAGGTATCGCGGGTTCTGACATCACCCAAGGGCTCCCACGTGTAGAAGAAATTTTTGAAGCACGCCCACCGAAAGGCGAGGCCATCATTACAGAAGAAGCCGGTAAGGTGCTGGCGATTGAGAAGCAAGATAAGAATGTGATTGTCAAGATTGAAGTGGAAGACAAGACTAAAACAGTTAAAGAATATCAAATCCCGGCTGGCTCAACTTTGAAAGTGGCGGAAGGCGAATTGGTCGGCCTTGGCTCTCAACTTTCCGAAGGTCATATCGATCTACGCAAACTATATAAGACCATGGGTTGGGAAGCGGTCTATCGTTACATTATCCGAGAAATTCAAGAAGTGTATGCTTCTCAAGGAGAAGGCATTAATGATAAACACATTGAAGTGATTGTGCGCCAGATGTTTAGTCGAGTGCAAATTACCGTGGAAGGCGACAGCCAATTCTCTCTCGGGGACATTGTGGAAAAAGATGACTTCAATGAGAACAATTTGGCGGCCAAGGAGTCCGGTGGCGAAAAAGCCCAAGGCGAAAAAATGTTGCTCGGTATCACGAAAGTGGCTTTGTCCACCGACAGTTTCCTCTCAGCGGCTTCTTTCCAGGAAACAGCGCGCGTGCTCATTAACGCTGCGGTCAAAGGCAAGGAAGATAAGCTCAGGGGCCTTAAAGAAAATGTTATCATCGGTCGCCTGATTCCGGCGGGAACGGGATACAAGGGATGATATTAATTTCGTTTTCAATACGCATAAAACACCCTGTAAATGGGTGTTTTTGCTTGGGGAAAAATGTAGTTGCCAGGATTTTAAGAGAGTGATAGAATAACAGTATAAAAAGCCTAACCTCAAAACCAAAATGAAAAGAAAAATAAATGTGAAAAACATTGAAATAGTTCTATTTGAGCGGAATAAAGTCGACTATATTTCTTTGACCGATATTGCTAGATTTAAAAACCAAAAGGAACCCAAGGATGCAATAAAGAATTGGATGAGGCGTAAAGAAACTATTTATTTCCTGGGTATTTGGGAGAAATTATATAATCCTAATTTTAAAGGGGTCGAATTCGACGCCTTTAAAAATGAAGCTGGCTTTAACTACTTTACTATGTCACCCAGCTTATGGATAAACGCCACTGGCGCTATCGGCATTGTTTCAAAAGCAGGAAAAGCAGGGGGCACTTACGCCCACAAGGACATTGCTTTCGAATTTGCTTCCTGGATATCGGCTGAATTCAAACTCTATCTCATTAAAGAATTCCAAAGGCTCAAAGAAGATGAAAGTGAACGGCTGTCGCTAGGGTGGGATTTGCGCAGAAATTTAGCCAGGATAAATTATCGGATCCATACCGATGCCATTAAGGAGAATCTTATTCCTGTAAAGATTGGTAAGATTCAAGAGAGTATCATTTACGCCAGTGAAGCGGATGTTTTGAATGTGGCTTTATTTGGCATGACGGCAAAAGATTGGCGGGATAATAATCCAAAAAGAGGCGGCAATATTCGTGATTATTCGACAGTGGAGCAATTGGTGTGTCTGACTAACTTGGAAAGTCTGAACGCTATGCTCATTAAACGCGGCATGGCGCAAAAACAAAGGCTACAAATTCTCAATGAAACGGCTATTAGTCAAATGAGAACACTTGTGGGGAGCAAGGGAATCGAGAGATTAAAATAATTTTCTAGGCAGAGTTTCCTTCAGAGAGAGACAGTTCGATGCTTTGATGTTCCGAAATGGAACATCAAAGGAAGATATTAGGCCGTCTGCACGGATAGGTTTCAAGGGATGAATGTAGAGGTTCAATTTATTGAACCTTGCACTAAGAAAAGCTTGATAAATCAAGCCTCTACAAAATTCATTTTGCCAATTCCTCTAAAACAAGGTATAATTTGGATATAAAAAAACTTTTTATAACAAAACAAAAATACATGAAAAATTTACTCTCTCTCTCTCTCTCTCTCTCTCTCGAATAGAACTCTAAAATTATTTTCCAATAGATCTTTTTTGAAACTGGCCTCAATTATTTTCTGTGCCGGTTTTTTTGTGTTTGGATTTGGGGCGAAGGCGAGTGCGGCGACGATATACATAGATCCTACCTGTGCGACACCAGGAGATGGAACTTCTCAAGTTTGCTCCGGACCTACAGCCCCTAAACAAACTTGGGCTTCCTTATCATGGGTGGCGGGTAATTCATATTTACAAAAAGGCGGAACTACTGCTCATGAAACTATTGTTGTGAGTGTTTCTGGCCTGGATGATTCGCATAGGACAGTCATTGGAAATTATGGAACTGGGAATGCAACTGTAGACAGCCAATTAACGAGGAATTATGGAATATATACTAATGGGCACTCTTACATTACAATACAAAACATCAATTTTAATAATGCGACTACTATAGGTGCAAATATTTATTTTAATGGTGGAAACTATAATACGGTTTCTGGTTGCAGTACAAATGGTGGCGGATCTTCTATACGAACTGCTGGTATCAATGATCATATTATAATCGATACACTAACATCTTCCAATGCTTCTTCTGCTTTTGGTGCGGCGATATATATAGTAAATGCAGCTGTGACAAATTTGTCTCTTAGTCATGTCACTATTACAGGATCTTCTAATAATGGCATAAGTTTAACGACCGGAGGTAATATTTCTCTATCTGATATTGTAACCAGTAACAATAATACTGGCTACTATGGATTATCCGTAGTGAACAACGCGAGCTCCACGCTATTTATTGATGGAATACAAGCAAATAATAATGGAAACGGAATTTATATAGATAGTTCTTTGCTATTACCTGGAAGTTTTATTAAAAATTTTGAAACTAATAATAATGTTGGTAGCGGAATGAATATAGTAAATACTCCAAATCTGCTAATTCAGACAGGAATAACAAATAATAACAACTTTGGTTTGTGGGTTACCGGAGCATTATCAACGGGTGCAACAATAGATCATGTGACTGCTTCTTATAATGCTAGTGATGGCATAGATGCTGCAAATGGAGTGACTGGCCTTATTATTAAATATAATGAAGTTAGTTATAATGGCACTGTCGGGCAGGGCATTACCACGGGATCAGGGGACGGCTTTTCTATCCATGATACCTGTTCGGCAGATTTTTACTATAATATTGCTCACCATAATCTAAATACCGGAATGGCACACACGGGGACGAGTAGTGGACATATATATAATAATATAATTTATGCCAATGGTACTCCTTCCGATCCAACGATGGATAGAGCGGGATTATATCTCACAACATCAGCTAACCCAGGTTTTGTAGTAAGAAACAATATTGTGGCGCAAAACTACCCGTTTGATTTTATGAATTATACCAATGACAGTCAAACGCATAATGACATTGATTATAATATTTATTATTCTATAGATGTGAATAAATTTTATAGGCCACAAAATCCTAGTGGGTTACAAATTAGTTGGGATGTCTATCATCAAGCCAATGAAATGCATAGCATAAATAGTAATCCTCTTTTCGTCTCCTCTTCAGACTTCCACCTCACCAATCTCTCTCCTGCTATCAACGCCGGCACCAATGTCGGTTTGACTTCTGACTACGAAGGCAATCCAAAATCAGGGGCAAGCTGGGATATTGGTGCCTACGAATTTCAAGATTCAACTGCTCCTACCACTACCGCTGACATTAATTCCGGTACCTACACCACTCACCAATCCGTTACCCTGACCTGTGATGACGGTAATGGCGTTGGTTGCGACAAAACATATTACACTTTGACCGGCGTCGATCCCACCACTAGTTCTGATATATATTCCACGCCCATCAGCATTCCGGATAACGCTACGACTGTGCTCAAATTCTTCTCTCAAGACAGAAATCTTAATTCTGAAACAATCAAATCCAAAACATATATCATAGATACCATTTCCCCTGACACCCTTCTTGATTCCAATCCCAACTCTAACACTGCCTCCACCTCCGCCACTTTTACTTTCTACACCACAGAAACCGCTACCTTCCAATGTAAGTTAGATGATGGTATCTACACTTCTTGCACTTCCCCTAAGAGCTACATTTCTCTCACCGACGGCTCCCACACTTTCTCGGTCCAAGCAACTGACACCGCCACTAATGTGGATGCTACCCCGGCTAGTTACACCTGGACAGTGGATACTACTCCGCCCACCATCTCTTTTAGTAATGATGTCGAAGTTGGTCCAACTCAGTCTGACACCATCACTGCCGATTGGGGAGATGCCACAGTCAAGAAATGGGATTACAACTCCAGCACCACTTGTTCCACCACTGCCAGTGATTATACCAAAACTGACACAGACGCCCTGGAGCAAACTACCCAAAACAACAACACCAAATATATCTGTCTCTACGCCGAAGACGCCCTGGGCAACAAAACCACTCTGGCTTCAACCAACCCGATTAACATCAGCCTGCCAGTAGTCACAGCTTCTAACAATGACAACCATAAAAACAAATCTCACCACAAGGCCAAACCGAAACCTAAAACCTTCCAACAAAAATTCACGAAAAAACTGACTGATACCAAAAAATGGTTCAAAAAACAAGGCACCACAATTAACAGGAATCTCAGTCTCGGTTCAAGAGGTCAAGACGTAGGAGCTCTGCAAACAGCTTTGCAAAAGTTAGGTCTACTCAAACTGAAAGATACCACCTACGGCGTCTACAAAAGTCTCACTCAACAAGCGGTCACTAAATTACAACAATTGAGAAATATCTTACCGACCGGGAATTTTGGAACGTTGACTAGAAATTTATTTGGGTGGTAGAAGGAAATGAAAAATGAATATGTATATATCAGACGTAGAGACGAGGCAGTGCCTCGTCTCTACTTTGTATAACCTCTAGGCCTTACTATAATTCACAAAAATGGTGGTAACGCACAGCAGATCCTTCTCTACGCTCGAGTACGAGCTCCGCTCAGGATGACGATTCTTATATTTTTTGTAGAGCCGCATTGCAATGCGTCTCTACTTTGTTATAGGGGATATTGCACGAAAAACAGAAGAATGATATGCTAAGGATGATAATGAAACACTAATTAAAATAAAAACGTCAAGTATGCAAAACAAAAAAACAAAAGTTATAAAATCATCTGTTATCCCAGATGAAAATATCATAGGCAAGATTTATTTTATCCGTGGAGAGAAGGTGATGTTTGATAAAGATTTAGCGATGCTGTACGGAGTAGAAACAAAAGCCTTCAATCAGGCGGTTAAAAGGAATATAAAAAGATTTCCGGAGGATTTTATGTTTCAGTTAAACAAAAGAGAGGCGAGTATTTTTCTAGGGTTCCAAAATGGCACCTTAGAAGAAAAAGATTCAAGGTCACAATTTGTTACCTTGAAGAATGGCGTCAACTTGAAGTCACAATTTGTGACTTCAAGTTGGGGTGGCACCAGAAAACTTCCTTATGTTTTTACCGAACAAGGCGTGGCGATGCTTTCGAGTGTGCTTAAAAGTAAGCGGGCGATTGAAGTGAACATCCAGATAATGCGGACTTTCACTAAAATGCGTAAACTTTTGGCCACTCACAAAGAGCTGAGCAACAAAATTGAAAAAATGGAAAAGGAAAACAAAGAAAATTTCAAAATAATCTTTAAAGTCATTGCGAAACTCATGGCCACCGATCCGGAGAGTAAAAAAATTAAGAAGATTGGGTTTGCGGAGGCGTAGTATCCGCTTTTTGCAATATTTTGCCTATTTTTCTGTAGTATAGTACGATAAATAGGGAGGAGAAATGAGCTGAAAAGCCATTGGAATAACAAACAAATAGCGTACAAATACCTTGAATAATGATACTGCCGAAATAAAGAGCCGCCTGAATATCGTGGATGTTTTGGGCGATTATATCCGTCTGGAGAAGACTGGGGCCAATTTTCGGGCCTTATGTCCTTTTCATAATGAGAAAAGTCCATCCTTTATGGTTAGTGAAGAGCGCCAGATGTGGCATTGTTTCGGTTGTCAGAAGGGCGGGGATATTTTTGCTTTTGTGATGGAAATGGAAGGCTTGGAGTTTCGTGAAACGCTGAAAATTCTAGCGGAAAAAGCTGGGGTACAGTTGCAAAGCTATGATCCGGAGGCCACCAAGAAAAAAGATCGCACACTGGAAATCCTGGAACTGGCTACTAAGTGGTATGAGCATCAGTTATGGAACGGGCCGGGAAAAACAAAGATGGCTCAATATCTGAGCGAGCGCGGTTTACGAGAAGAAACCAGTAAGGAATTTCGCTTGGGCTATGCGCCGAAAGGCTGGCGCAACTTGTTGGATTTTTTGAACAAGCGCGGATTTCAAAATGAAGAAATTTTGTGCGCGGGCCTCATCATTAAAAAAGATAATTCCAGCGAGCACTACGACCGTTTCCGCGAGCGCATCATGTTTCCCATCCGGGATTATCTGGGCCGGGTGGTGGGTTACAGTGCGCGCGTGGCGCCGGGTGGCGACGAGTCGCAAGCCAAATATGTCAACACGCCGGAAACGGAAGTCTATCATAAAAGCAAAATTTTGTACGGCATCGATCGGGCCAAAGAAGGGATCAAACAGCAAAATTTTGCGCTCCTGGTGGAAGGTAATATGGATGTGATTGCAGCGCATCAAGCCGGTCTCAAAAATACTATTGCAGTCAGCGGGACGGCACTCACCACAGATCAGATCGGTATCATCAAAAGGTACGCCCCGAAGATCAAAATGTTTTTCGATATGGATGCGGCCGGTGAAGCGGCCACCAAAAAAAGCGTTAAGCTGTGTCTGGAAAAAGATATGGCGGTAGAAATCGTGACATTACCGCAAGGCAAAGACGCGGCGGATATTGCGCGGGAGAATCCGCAACAATTGATTGCGGCCGTTTCCGAATCGCTGGGTATTATGGATTATTTTCTGCAAAAACTCTACGCCAAATTTGATCGCAAGAAAGTGGAAGACAAACGCAAGATTGCGGACGAATGTTTGGATATTATTGCCAGTTTTGAGAATGACGTTGCAAAAAGCCACTGGATTAAAAAGTTGGCAGAAGGGTTGGAGATTACGGAAGCGGCATTGACGGATAGCCTCAAAAAGATTAGTCTTAGAAGTAAGATAGGCCTCAACGCCCCGCCCAAGAAGGAAGCGGCAGTGAGCGCCCCGAAAAATAAGTTTGAAATCATGACGGAAGAGCTAATCGGTCTCATGCTGGTATCCGTTGATATTTGGAAGGAAGCCAAAAAGAGAGAAGACGAGATCCTTTCTTTTTCAAAAGATAGCCTTCTAAATATTTTGCTGGCGGATGCTGAAAAGCTTTCCTTCGATTTTAATAAGGTGGGGACTCTTCTCGACAACTTGGAAGAAAAAAAACGAGCGGAGCAGATTTTTTTTCAAAAAAAATATCGCATCGGCTTAAACGGTGACCCGGAAGAGAATGTTTTGGAAAAGCCTATGGCCGAAATGGAAGCGTGTCTAGTAGAACTGAAAAAAGAAAAAAGACGAGAAGACTTAACGCGCTTAACGGTTGATCTGAAACAAGCGGAAGAAAAAAATGACAGAGAAGCGGTGGTGTTTTTGCGGCAAGAATTCAGTCGTCTTTCGCATGAAGCCGTCGAACCCAGCGGCGAGAACAATTAGTGTTAATTTAACTTTTCCGTTTTTTAAAGGCGGAATGTTTCAGGTTTATTCGGTGGAAAATGACCGGATGAACTTTTATAAAATTATTATGGCGCAAGATAAAAAATTAAAAAATAAGAAGAAGGCTGCGCCGAAGAAAAAAGGCAGCGCGAAGAAAAATAAAACAATGACGCAAAAAAAGATTTTGAAATCGCATAAGCAAAAAGTGAAAAAAACCATTAAGCATAAGAGTGTCAGCGCCAAGAAATCAGTGACGAAAAAGAAAGTCAAGACTATTAAGAAAATTGCGGTTAAGAAGCCGAAACTGGTGAAAAAAATATCCGTGCGGCGTGAAGAAGCCAACCAAAGAAAATCCGATCAGATCGGGGACTTGGTTTATCGCGGCAAGCAACGCGGTTTTGTGACCGAAGATGAAATTTTGCATATTATTCCGGACGCGGAAAAGGATATCGACCGCTTGGAAGAATTGTATGAACGCTTGGAGAAACAAAACATTCGCGTAGCTTCGTCAGATGAAATGATCAAGATGGAAACCGATCGGATCGGTGACGATTTGGAGAAAGAAAAAAACGCTAAAAAGAAAGCGCCGAAAAAAGAATATGGGGCGATGACCTCTTCGGAAGACGCCTCCTCTGATTTGGTGCAGATGTATTTGCGGGAAATCGGGCGGGTCAATTTGCTGACGACTGAGGAGGAAGTCAATCTTGCCAAACGGATCGAGAAAGGGGACCTGCCGGCCAAGCAAAGGCTGACGGAAGCCAACTTGCGTCTAGTGGTTTCGATTGCCAAAAAATATGTCGGCCGTTCGCACAACTTGTCACTCTTGGACCTCATTCAAGAAGGCAATATCGGGCTTTTTCGGGCGGTGGAAAAATTCGATTATCGGAAAGGCTATAAATTCTCCACCTATGCCACTTGGTGGATCCGCCAAGCGGTGACGCGCGCACTGGCCGACCAGTCCAGAACCATCCGTATTCCGGTGCACATGGTGGAGACGATCAATAAGTATACTCAGATTACCAGACGCTTGGTGCAAGACCTTGGACGAGAGCCACTCCCGGAAGAAATTGCGGTGGAAATGGGCTTGGAAGTGGAAAAAATCAGACACATTCAAAAAATTTCCCAAGAAACAGTTTCTCTGGAAACTTCCGTGGGTGATTCCGACGACGACTCGGTGCTCGGCGATTTTATTGAAGATACGGAAACAGTCATGCCTAATCAGATTGCCAGCCGAAAAATGTTGAAAGGGCATGTGAGTGAAATTCTAAAAGACCTGACCCCGCGCGAACAGAAGATTTTGAAAATCCGCTTCGGCCTGGAAGACGGCGTGACGCATACTTTGGAAGAAGTGGGCCAAGAATTCGGCGTGACGCGCGAGCGCATCCGCCAGATTGAAGCCAAGGCCTTGGAAAAAATCCGCGACCATGCAACCATTAAGAAGCTTCGGGATTATTAGAATTATCCACAACCGGCCTTCTTGACAGAAAAACAGGAACGCGGTAGGATGAGCATATGAAAAATCGACTCGCAAAC
>Ga0114951_10002179_pt1 | contig 22650 bp, 22 predicted proteins | sample AM7aDNAmetaG_FD_88677 | JGI IMG/M metagenome (GOLD analysis project Ga0114951, IMG submission 88677) | Freshwater microbial communities from Finland to study Microbial Dark Matter (Phase II) - AM7a DNA metaG | ecosystem: Environmental > Aquatic > Freshwater > Lake | place: Finland: Lake Alinen... | reverse complement strand
GTTACTCGTTACGGACCAGCCTATGATTTCCACCGGAGTCAAAACAGCGGAAAGTGACAGGGACGTTACGCAGAAATATGTTACCGACCATCTTAATATCGGGATACTTGCCATGCAGGAAATTATTGGCGAGGGCAGGTCCGTTAAACATCTCAGGTTTTAAAAATGGCTTCACAAATGACCTTCGAGCAGATTATTTCCGATATCCAGAATCGTAAATTCTATCCGATTTACCTGCTTATGGGCGAAGAGCCCTATTTTATTGATCAGATCTCTGACCTACTCCAGAATACTGTTCTTGATGAAGGGCAAAAGGCATTCAACCTTAGTATTCTGTATGGAAAGGATGTTGAAGGAGCCCAGATCGACAATGCTTCACGCCGCTTTCCGATGGGAGCAGATTATAACGTGATCATCGTAAAAGAGGCCCAGATGATCCAAAAAATTGACAATCTGCAATATTTCGCGGCTAACCCTCTGAAATCTACAATTCTCGTTCTCTGCTATAAGTACGAACTCCTCGACAAACGTAAAAAACTTTACAAATCCATCGATCAGAACGGAGTCGTTCTCGCAACCAAGAAAATATACGAAGATCAGGTCCCCAGGTGGATAGAATCATATCTTAAACGGGCGGGTTACCATATTGAACCTGGTGCAGCCATGATCCTGACTGAATATCTCGGCAATGATTTGTCGAGGATATCAGGAGAAATTGAAAAACTCCTGATTACACTCCCCCAGGGACAACTAAAAATCACTCCTGAGCATATAGAGGAAAACAGCGGAATAAGTAAGGAATTCAATAGTTTTGAGCTGGTTAAAGCACTGTCACGCAAGAACATTCTTAAGGCAAATCGAATAATCAACTACCTTGGTGAAAACCAGAAGAACAATCACATTTCCATCACTATTTCTGCCCTTTTCTATTATTTCGCCAAGTTGCTTGCCTACCATTTCATGGATGATAAAAGCCCACGAAATGTCAGCTCGTCTCTCGGCATCAATTCTTATTTTGTCCCTGATTATCAGCAGGGAAGCCTGCATTATCCCAGAAAGAAAGTGATTCAGATTATTTCACTTCTTCGTGAGTTTGATCTGAAATCAAAAGGATTCGGCAATATCTCCGCCGATGAGGGAGAATTATTAAAGGAACTAATTTTCAAGATATTACACTAGTACTATGCTAACCCTTGTTATTGTACTTGTCACTTCGGTAATTTCAATTATAGCCTTCAACCAGCATAGCCTGATCTATAAATACCAATTCAATCCCTATCAGATCATTAACCGGCGGCAATATTCCCGGTTGATTGTCCATGCTTTTCTTCATGCCAGCTGGACACATTTGATAGTCAACATGCTGGTCCTATATAGTTTCGGTACTGCTCTGGAACGACATTTCCAGCTGAATTTTGGTGCCAACTGGATACCTTATTACCTGATACTCTACTTTGGCGCCATACTGGTTTCTCCTTTATATTCCCTGTATAAACACCGCAAGGATTACAATTACAGTGCTATCGGAGCTTCAGGCGCCGTTTCGGCGGTAGTTTTCGCGGCGATATTTTTTGATCCCTGGAATAAAATCTATTTTTTTATGATGATTCCGATGCCAGGGATTGTTTTTGCTGTTTTGTACCTGGTATACAGCTGGTTGATGAGCAACCGCAGCAAAGACAATATTGCGCATGACGCTCACTTCTTCGGGGCTGTTTTCGGTTTTCTTTTACCAATTTTCCTGAACCCGAATCTGTTTACGGTCTTCATACATCACCTTCTGGAAAGGTAAAATTTTGGCTAACAGATATATACTATACAATCAATCGGTTATTCCGAGGGATTCTCTGCATTTGAGTCCTGAAGAGTGGTTTGATATTTCGAGTCAATGCATCCGTCAAAGTCTTTTTGCATCAGGAAACCGGATACCATTTCTTAAACTCTGGCTCGAAATGCTCGCAAAGCGGTTTGAATCTGTTGGCTGGCATCTTCCGGATGAGTTTAACTTTCCCGAATTCAAACTCCAGCTAGAGAAGTTATTAAACAGGAACCGCCTCTTTAAAGGTAGCTGGATCAACCTCATCATCATTCCTGTTTACCCATCAACCGAACTTGATTTTGGTCCCTCATTCAAGTGCATCGGACTGACTGAAGAAATTGAATACGACTATTTCCCACTGAATATCAAAGGGATATCTATCGGTATATCAGAAAAATATCACAATACGGCAGATCCATTCTACAGTTCAATGGTACGCAATCCTCTGCGCAACCTGATGATCAGCCAGGAAGCAGCTATGAACGGATGGGACGAGATCATACTGACCGATCAGAATGGGTACCTCTCAGAAACGACCGGCAGTAATATCTTTATCAAAATAAAAGATCAGATTTTCACTCCTTCCCCTGTTAACCACGGATTCCCTCGGATGGTAACAGGAATTGTAAAAAGCCTGATTCCAAAAACAGATTGTTCGCTCGTCATAAGCGAAAAGATGAAGCCGGACCAACTTAATAAGGCCGATGAGATTTTTTTAACGGATGATCAGTACGGGATACGATGGGTATTGGGGTTTGATAAGAAACGATATTACCGGAAGATATCTTCAGTTCTTCATGAAGAGCTCAGCGAACTGATAAGAACGACCGATCAGTTCCAACCGGGATCTTCAGGATAGCGGGTCCACATCTGGTATCTCTCGTCCTCATTCTTTAGAATATTTTCCCAAAGGCGTATATCAGCGCCATGCATGACATCCAGCCTGTCGATATTGGTTACCAGCCAGGAGTTTTCCTCAATTTCCCGCTCGAGCTGACCGGCATGCCAGCTTGAATATCCAACAAAAAAACGGATCTGGTACTCCTTAATCCATCCTTCCCTGATACCCGATTTAATTGCCTCGAGATTACCTCCCCAATATACCTGCTCCATGATTTTTTCGGAGTCAGGTATCATGTGGCCGAGTGTGTGTATGTAATGAATAGTATCTGTACGTACGGGGCCGCCGATGGAAACCAACGAATTAATCGCAGGAAAATCTTTCAGGATTTCATCGATCTCAAAATCAATAGGATTATTTAAGACAAAACCCAGAGTCCCCTCATTATTATGCTCGGTCAGCAAAACTACCGAACGCTTGAAATAGGAATCTTTCAGAAATGGCTCAGCAACAAGAACCCTGCCTTTTTCAGGCAGGTTATCGTTATGCTGAATTTTGAAAAAATCGAGGTTTTCTTTCTTATCCATTTTTATTTTTCCTCTAATTCTGAATCATGGCTTGCACACCCGGCGACCACCAGGTTTTAAGTGAACCTGTTGAATCGCTGTAAATCAAATAGACCTGTATCCCCGGAATCCGGGCATAAAACTCCTTGGATTTTTCAAACCCGATAACCATCAGCACGGTAGCATAGGCATCGGCATAAATGCACTTATCGGCAAACACTGTTGCTGACAGTAAATTGCTGCGTGCAGGATACCCTGTCTTTGGATCAATTTCATGCGAATATTTTACGCCGTCTTCCACGTAAAATTTACGATAATTTCCTGATGTTGCAACTGAGACATGCTCTAAATGAAATACTTGCTGAATTTCCCGTTCGGCCAGGTTTTCGATAGGCTTATCGACACCGACCCGCCAGTCGTTTCCTTCCTTATTCTTGCCTTTGCACCTCAATTCCCCTCCAACTTCGACCAGATAATTCTTGAGTCCCAATGAATCAAAGAAATCCGCGACTACATCAGAAGAATAACCAGGTGTTATTGCATTCGGGTCAATCATGATCCGCGGATCTTCCTTGATAAGCCGGTCACCCTCAACATGCACTTTTGTGTAACCGGTAAATTGCAGCAGACTGTCGATCAATGCCGGGGTAACTTTCGCCCGGGCCGTAAAACCAAAGCCCCAGGCATTCACCAAAGGGGCCACCGTCATATCGAAAGCTCCGCCTGACTCCCTGGAAACCTGCCAGCCAACATCGAGTACACGCTTCATATCAGGGTCGACACGAGCGGTGGTGTCATTCATGTTAAGCCTGGATAAATTAGACTTCGGGTCGTAGGTCGACATGGATACATTGATTCGGTCCAATATTGCGGTAATCTCCTTTTCGAGCGATACCGACGATTTATATTCATACGTAATATGATAAGTCGACCCATAAATAGGGCCCTGCTGAAAATGATAGGTCCATCCGGCTTTGCATGAAGCTAGCATGGGTATCAGAATGGCGAGTAAAAATATTCTGGAGCTCATGGATGCAAAGTTGAAAACTTTTCCGGTAAATGTTTAATTACCTTTGGCACTTCAATGGCATATTATTTGAGTGGGGGCATCACCATATGAGACTAGTCATTCATCGGATCATACTGATTATTGCAGGTATCTGCTGCGGAACCCTTTTCGTCAATGCAGCCGGCGAAAAATTCAAGTATGATAACCGGACCTACCTTGATAATATTAAAACGGTTGAAATGTACCGCTCAGGCTGGAGGCTTTCACCGCCAATTCGCAACCTGCGCGATACTTCATCACTGATACTCGAGTTTGATGATCTTTCCGAAGTCACTCCGCAGTACACCTATACTCTGATTCATTGCACAGCTGAATGGGAGCCTTCGGATATTGTAAATACGGAGTACTTGTCCGGTATGGCGGTCAATGAAATCATGGATTACCATTTTTCGAGAAATACTTTAAAAACCTTTACGCATTATAAGGTGTCAATACCCAACAAGGATGTTCAGATCAAGCTGCCGGGGAACTATATTTTATATGTATACAAAGAGTTCGATCAGGACCAGCCAGTCCTCACACGTCGGTTTTTCATTATCGATCCTCTGGCAATGGTTACGACGGATGTGCATCGGACCGATGATGTCCGATATCTATCTACAGATCAGGAAGTTGATTTTACTATTTCTTACCAATCCCTGCAACCTGATGATCCCAGACGGAATTTCAAGATAAATATTTACCAGAACCTCGACTGGCAGGCGGCGATAACCAACCTGTTGCCCAAATACATACAACCTGGAGAACTGGTATATAATTACGAGGAGGAAAACCTTTTCCAAGGTGGCAGCGAATTCCTTCATTTCGACACTAAAAGTCTGAAATACAACTCCGACCGGGTTCAGGAAATTCGGTTTGAGCGTCCAATAAAACATATTTACCTGCTGCCGGATATTCCAAAAGCTTCTAAATCATATGAGTTTCAGGAGGATATCAATGGTAAATTTCTGGTTAAGTGGGATGATGCTTTTGATTCCGATCTGGAAGCCGATTATTTAATGGTGCACTTTCTCCTGAAAACCGGGGATTCTCTTCCCGGGACCGATGTATTTCTTTTTGGCGGACTTACGGACTGGAAAACCGAAGATCAGAATAAATGCATTTACAATCCCGAAAAAGAGGGCTATGAGATCAACCTTTTATTGAAACAGGGGTATTATAATTACAGTTATGCCACCCGGAAGCGCCCTGGACAGAAAATTGATCTGACTGCGATTAATGGAAATCATTATGAAACCGAAAATGATTATTACATTTTTGTTTATTATCGCGACATCAGAGAAAGATTCGACAGGCTGGTTGGCATGGCTGTTGCTAATTCGGTAAAACTTCCTAAGTCTGGTAAATAAATTTCGAAATTCACTATATTTGTATAGGCAGGATGAGATCTATGCTAAACAAAGTTGTTCCCTTGTTATTTCTGGTGTTCTTTGCCATTAGTTTTAGTGGTTTTTCACAAGGCGAAATTGACAAACAAGACAAAGTGTTTTTCAGGAACGAGCGTTCCTGGTCAGGAAGTCTGAATTCCAATGGCTGGGGGCTCAACTACCGCTATGCCAAAAGACTTACAGCTTTCAGCAGTCTTGTTTTCGATGTTGATTTTGCCAGTATTCGCCATCCTAAGGAAATCAAAAGCCAGAGTCCTTATAAAGGCGGCTGGGGCCGGTCATATGTTTTCGGAAAAACCAATGAGGCATTCTCCATTCGCGGCGGAACCGGGTATCAGAAGGAGCTGTTTAAGAAATTCGATCAAGGTGGAATTTCTGTCCGGTTTTTTTCTGGTGGCGGGTTATCGCTGGCATGGTTAAAACCGGTTTATTATCAGAAGGTCACCGGGTATAATCCAAACACGATGGAACTCACCTATGAGTCATCGCTTTTCGATCCCGATTATATGCAAAGCGTATATGACATTCTCGATAAGGAGTCCTTTTTTAAAGGAATGAATGAGTCGAAATTCCTTCCCGGAGTTTTTGCCAGAGCCGGTCTTTGCTTTGAGTACAGTGCTGAAGACAGGTTGATTCACGCATTGGAAGGAGGTGTGCAATTTGAAGGTTTTTTGAAGAAATTACCGATTCTGGCCATTGAGGATAACCAGCAATTTTTTATTACGCTGTTCGTAACTTACCGATTTGGTAAGGTAATCGATGCTAAAGGTCAAAAATAGTCCCCCATTTTTTGAAATATTCATTTTTTTTGTATTTTTAGAGCCTATAGTCTCAGGGAGACTTGTGCTTTTATCGAAATTTTAAGATTATGAAAAACAAACATTTACTCTTTGCTCTTACTCTTGTTTTATCCATTGGATTCACTGCCTTTGGCCAGGTGGCTGGGGAAGGAAAGATCCTGCTTTCCGGAGACGGCAACCAAACCGTCAAGGACCTTGACCCGATGAACTCTGCTAACTGGCTGAGTGCCCGTCGGGTTAACCAGTTTACAGGTGCTGTTGATGTTGCGGATATCGCCAAGGCTCAGGAACAAGTTAAAGCCCTCTCCCTTAAAGGCGGAAATTCGCTGAATATGGCCTGGACTGAAGTCGGCCCGAATAATATCGGCGGCCGGACACGTGCATTCCTGATCGACAAAGACAATGCTGATGTTTGTTTTGCAGGCAGCGTTAGCGGCGGATTGTGGAGAACAACAACCGGCGGTACCTCCTGGGAAAAAACCAGTTCCGCTACAGGCGAACTTTTCGAGAACTTGGCAGTGTCCTCCATTTGCCAGGCTGCGAACGGTGATATTTATTTTGGTACTGGCGAAGGCCCAGCTACCACCACCGGAATTAATCAGGATGCTCATATTGGTGTGGTTGGCCAGGGTATCTGGAAATCAACCGATCATGGTTTGACTTTCAGCAGATTGGAATCAACCTGGTCAAGCGCTGATTCAAAACTTACTTTTGTTTTGGTTTATGCTGTTGCAGCTGACCCGACAAATGCATCGAAAATTTATGCCGCCACAGTTAAAGGTCTCCGCGTTTCAACCGACGGTGGACAATCATGGACAAACCCCATTCCAGATAAAGTTTTAACGGCATTTGACGTTAAAGTTGCTACAGATGGTACCGTCCTTACTTCGGTTGGTAACGTAGCCTATCGTTCACCCAGTGGCGATGCCGGAACTTTCGTTGCAGTATCAGCTGCTGACGGTCTGAAGAAAACCCTCATCCAGGACAAGGATGTTTCCCGTATGATGTTTGCTTTCGCACCAAGCGATCCTAACTATGTATATTGTGTTGCCGTTGGAACGACGAAAACAGGTACAGTGGTTACTGGTAACCCTCTGAGTCAGATATATCAGTCAAAAGATAAAGGCTTAACATGGTCAGTGATCGGCCCGGGCGGATCAGGATATTTCCAGCCACTCGGAACCGAAGGTAACTATGCATGCGCTCTTGGAGTGAATCCAATAGATCCAGGTTACATTATGATCGGTGGAAAAGATGTTTATTCATGGTCATACAAAACAGGATGGGAACGCATTACCCTCGATGAACCAATGACATTGGCCAACCGCGGATTCTATGTTCACCGCGATCAGCATACTATCGTTTTTCATCCAACCGATCCGAATACCGTATTTATCGGAACCAGCGGAGGTGTAACTGTTACCAACAACCAGGGCAGAACCTGGAGAACCTTGAATCGTAATTATAATGTAACTCAAGCCATGACAGTTGGTTTCTCCCCAAAAGGTGAAATTTTGTCAGGTTCAATGGATAACGGAATTCTTTATATGGACTTCCAGAGCAACGACCCGAAATATGCTACATGGTGGGCAGGTGCTTTATTCTCTGCTTTCCTGAATTTCCGTCATGGTGGTGAGTGTGCTATTTCAACTCTCGATCCAAGCTTCAAATTCTATACAACTCCTGGTGGAGATATTCATCGCCGTATGGTTGTTGAAGGTCAAACCACTTATCAGGAATACTGGGGTTTAGGTGAAGGCGGAGCATGGTTGTCGCCTATGACATTGTGGGAAAGTTTCAACGATACCAAATCCTGGGATTCTGTAAACTTTATCGCTGACCGCGATTATTCAGCAGGCGAAACTGTTGTTGCACAGAGCATGATTAAAAAACTCCCGCTGCGCAAAGTCCTCAATCGGCCTATGGTTACTGGCGATACCGTTAAAATTCAGGATACCTACCAGGCAATGCTGGTCTTTGGAAAAAATGGTCTGGCTGGTCTTAAAGTTAATCGTCACCCACTCAGTGGAGTTGATGTTTATAAAACACAAGCTTATTGCATTATTGTAAGGAAACGTTTACAAGGAACAGCTCCGAACGTGGATCAGGTTGTTTCCCTGGCCATTTCGCAGGATGGCAACCATATCTATGGCGCCGTTTGGGATGCTTCAGAAAAGAAATATAAGATCTACAGGATTTCCAACATGGAAAATGCCAGAATCAGAAGGAATCTGGATACTGCTACCGCTTTCGACGGAATCACCGGTTTGCCAACCTATGTTGAAACTACCGCCACTATCGGGTCGTTTACCCAGGTAGTAACCAGCATAGCTGTAGATCCTACCGATCCTAACAAAGTTTTGGTTTCCACCGGTAACTATGGCAACCCGAACTTCATTTATCGTTGTACCAATGCTACCACGGCAAAAGATTCCACGGAAAACTTTACTGCTATTCAGGGGAACCTTCCGCAGGCACCGGTTTATTCAGTATGTTTCAATGCACGCAACAGCAGCGAAGTTATTGTCGGAACTGAATACGGTGTTTATTCAACTTCCAATGTTTACGCTTCAACCCCTGATTGGGCAAGCGAAAACAGAAACGGAATGGAAATCGTTCCTGTATTCCAGATCCGTCAGCAGCATTTTGACAACAATGCCGAATTTGGTATCGAAAATCACGGCATGATTTACGCAGCAACTTTCGGAAGGGGTATTTTCACCTCTGATACTTTTGCTTCCAAAGGCGGAACTTCTTCAGCTCCCGCAACCGCTCTCAGTAATCTTGATGTTCAGATTTCCCCGAACCCGGTTAACGGCGTTGCAGTTATTCGTTATAACATGAAAAGCAATTCGGATATCAACTTCCAGATTTACGATCTGCAGGGTAAAGTTGTTAAAACCATTAACCTGTCTAACCAGATGGCTGGCAACAATGAATTAAGCATTGATGCCTCACAGTTTAGTGCGGGAACCTATCTGATCCGCATGACTGCCGGAACTCAGCAGGCTGCCTCAAAATTTGTAGTTAAGTAATTACTTATCATAATTATTAAAACCCCGGATCTTCGGATTCCGGGGTTTTTTTATGCTGTTTTTCTAATAACAAACCTCCTTAATCGTTTGAAAAACGACACCCTTTTTATTACCTTTGTGGGCGAAAATTTGAAACAAAAGAACGATTAATAATTAAGCAATCATTATGGCAAAAATTAAAGTTGGAATCAATGGTTTCGGCCGCATTGGAAGGAATGTGTTCAAACTCGTACTTGAAAACCCGAACCTGGAAGTTGTTGGGATTAACGACCTCACCGATACTAAAACATTGGCACATCTGCTGAAGTATGACTCTACGCAGGGTCGTTTCAACGGTATTGTAACTTTTGATGAAACCGGTATCATCGTTAACGGACATAAAGTTTCCGTTACCGCTGAAAGAAGCCCGATCAATATTAAATGGTCACAGACTCCTGATGTTGTTATTGAATCAACCGGTGTATTCACGAAGAAAGAAAGTGAAAAAGGCGGATATGGCGACCACCTGAAAAATGGCGCTAAAAAAGTTATCCTTACTGTTCCTGCAAAAGACGAAATCGATAGGATGATCGTTCTCGGAGTTAATGATGCAGACCTTCTGGCTACCGACCAGTGTGTTTCAAATGCTTCTTGCACGACCAACTGCCTGGCTCCTGTTGCAAAAGTACTCGAAGACAATTTCGGCATCGAAATGGGTTTCATGACAACTATTCATGCCTATACAAACGATCAGCAGATTCTTGATGCTCCGCACAAAGATCTTCGCCGTGCACGCAGCTGCGCCGTTTCACAGATTCCTACCACCACCGGAGCTGCAAAAGCTGTTGGTAAAGTGATTCCTTCACTCAAAGGCAAACTCGACGGTTGCGCCGTCCGCGTTCCTACCCCTACCGGTTCACTGGTTGACTTTGTTGCCATCCTGAAAACTGATGTTACCAAGGAACAGATCAATGCAGTTATGAAAGCTGCGGCTGAAGGCCCAATGAAAGGCATCCTTGAATACACCGAAGACCCGATTGTTTCCGTGGATATTATTCATAACACCCACAGCTCAATCTTCGATGCACTCAGCACGATGGTAAACGGCAGAATGGTTAAGGTATTCTCATGGTACGATAACGAATGGGGCTATAGCTGCCGCGTTGTCGACCTGATCCCGAAATTATTCTAATCCCTGATTGGAAAACAAAAAAGAGGCTGCCCTCCCTTTCGGACAGCCTCTTTTTATTTTTCGCGTTTCGATCTTTTCTTCCGTCCCCCGATCTTCTTCTTCGTCTATCGTTTACTCAAATCTCAGCGACTCGATAGGATCAAGCCTTGAAGCCTTCATGGCCGGGTAAATTCCAGAAACTACTCCAACAATCAGGCACAAAAGGAAACCCATAATCATCCAGGCCCACGGAATCACGAAAACGCCGCCGGCAATCAATGGTATGAGGTTCCCCACAACCATTCCAAGGACAATTCCGACCATGCCACCAATCTGACCAACCAATACAGCTTCGAACAGAAACTGTTGCTGAATGGTCTTGTTATTCGCTCCGATCGCTTTACGGATTCCAATTTCCTGGGTGCGCTCCGCAACTGCAACCAACATAATGTTCATTAAGCCAATGGCAGCACCAAGCAAGGTGATAATGCCAATCAAGGTGGCAGCGATCGTTATGCTCGACAATGAGCTGATCATCAATTCGGCAATACTATCGCTCTTAACAATATAAAAATCCGTGGCATCAAGAGGTTCCAATCCCCTGATTACCCGAAATAAATTCTCGGCTTCTCCCATGGCTTCCGACATCCCTACCCCCTCATTCGGTAATACCGTTATATTAAACGACATATTAGGATAGGAAAAATATTGACGCACATTGGTCACCGGGATAATGCACAGTCGGTCACCACTGCCGATCATGGAAGCGCCTTTAGCTTTGAGAACCCCGATAATCCGGTACTTCCCATTTGAAATAGTAATCATTTTGTCAATTGGATCCTGGCCTTGTTTAAACAGGCTGGTCACCACCTCGGCACCCACCACCACGGCATTCTCACCACTCCGGATATCGGCATCGGTGAAATTCCTACCCTTTGATATCTCATAACCTGCCGTAATCAGGTAATTCTCATCAACCCCCCTGACAGAAACGTTCGGATTAGTTTTCTCCGACTCATATTTAATAGTAGCATTGCCCGAAGCACCAATGGAAACCGACACTGCTGCCGGGATTTTGTACTCATCTTTAAACCGCTTAGCCTCACTGTAGGAGACCCTTGAAAAGTTTTTCGTCCTCTCCCGGTGGTTTCCGATCTGAACATTATAAGCCCGGCTGCGAATGCTGAATGAATTTGCCCCCATCGCTGAGAATGATGAATTTACCGATCGCTTGAGAGAATCGATAGTTGTCAGGATCCCGACCAGGGCCATTATTCCAAAGGCAATAATCAGAACAGTCAAAGTAGTCCTGAGTAGATTTGATCGGATGGATATAAAGGAGATTCTGAAATTCTCCTTCATCAACGCTATTTTCCTAAAATATTGGCTGGATTTTTTCACGATTATAAAATTCGGCACCGCAAATTACGGAAACCAAAGCAGAACAGGAATTTTCTCGCTATTTTTAACTCTTTACAACCATTAATGGATCTAAAAACCCGGATATCATCTTTTGTTGCACTTGGAAAATTACTTCCCCAACTGATCCAAAGCAGTTTGCCGGACGAAGCTTTTCAGGCTAATAACTGGTTCACTAAAAGCGAATTGGAAAGGGCTCTCAATTCCTGGTCTAACATTCTGACTGAAGTGAACTTGCTGCGCTGGATTGCTCCTTACCCAATTCCTGAAATTTCATCGATCCGTAAAATTTTGGTTATCACGGCAGGGAACCTCCCACTGGTTGGATTTCATGATTTTCTTTCTGTCCTGATGCTGGGATACCGGTTTATTGGAAAACTTTCATCACGCGATGATATCCTCCTCAATGTTCTGGCAAATGAATTGAAACTTATCCATCCGGATTTTAAGGATTTGATCGACCTTACTGGGAAAACTCAAGCTTCGGATGCTGTTATCGCCACGGGCAGCAATAATAGTTCGAGATATTTTCAAATGGAGTACGGCAAAATTCCGCACATCATCAGAAAGAACCGGACCTCGGCAGCCGTGCTAGATGCAACCGAGGATGAAAATGATTTAAAGAATCTGGTATCTGATATCCTGTACTATTTCGGATTGGGCTGCAGAAGCGTATCGCACCTTTACTTCCCTTACGGATATTCGTTGGAAACCCTTCAACTCCATCTGTCCGCCTTCAAACAAGTGGATCCATGTTTATTATATTCTGATAATCTGCGTTTTCAAAAAGCAAGGTTATCCATGCTTAACACCAGCTTTAAAGATGCCGGCAACACATTACTCGTTGAAAATGAAAGCCTTCACTCCCCAATCGGAGTGGTCCACTTCAGCTATTATGATGACAGCGAATTGCTATTCAACAACTTAAATTCCAAAGAGAATGACATTCAGTGTTTAGTGGGCAACAAGCATCTTAACCCTGCACTGATCCCATTCGGAACCGCCCAGAAACCCGATCTTTGGGATTATGCCGATAATGTTGACACCCTGGAATTTCTCATGAATATTTAACCGATGCCTCCAATCTTACTGATAATTGCAGGCCCAACCGCTTCAGGAAAAACTGATGTGAGCATTAAACTGGCTCAGCATTGGAAAACCGAAATTATTTCCTGTGATTCCAGACAGATGTACCGTGAAATGTCCATCGGCACCGCCAAACCAAATCCTGAGCAGCTGGCCACTGTGCCTCATCACCTCATTGATAATCTTTCGATCCACGATTACTATTCCGCCTTCCAATTTGAGCAGGACGCACTTGAATTGCTGAGAACGCTGTTTTTAAAACATCAAATCGTAATCATGACCGGCGGTACCGGATTATATATGGATGCCATTATCAATGGTATCGACGATATTCCTGATCCTGATCCGGAGATTCGTTTAATGCTAAAGCAACGATATGAATCAGAGGGACTTGATCTCCTGTTGTCTGAAATTTCCCAACTTGATCCCGAGTATTATGCCAAGGTCGATAAAAAGAATCCGGCACGGGTATTGAGAGGATTGGAAGTTTGCCTGACCACGGGAAAACCATTTTCCTCCTTCCGAATTAAACAACCCGTTAAAAGAGATTTTGATATCATCCTAACCGGATTGGAATTACCCAGGGAAACACTTTACGAACGTATCGACAGGCGTGTTGATATCATGATTGCCAATGGCTTGGTCAAAGAAGCAGAGCAACTCTACCCGATGAGGAACCTTAATGGGTTAAACACCGTGGGTTATAGGGAAATTTTCGAAATGATGGATGGGAATTTTGATCTGACTGAAGCTATCCGGTTAATCAAAAGAAATACCCGGCATTATGCCAAGAGGCAGATTACCTGGAACAACCGATACCCGGCGATGAAATATTTTAACCCGGAAAATTTTGAAGATTTGAAAGTCCGGATCAATTCTTTGTTGTCCTGACCCGGTAAAAACCCTTTTTCATTACGCCATATTTATCTTTCCTGAGGATAAGCAGCGTCCAGGCAGCACCCAGGAAACCACACCCATATCCGCATAATTGAATAAACGAGGCAACGACCGAGACTACTCCCGTGATAACGGATTTGTTTTTAAGGGTTGCGTCAATAAAAACCATTGCGATCCATAAAAACAGTGGCAGCAAAGCCCAGAAACCTATAATAGCTGACAGGGCGATCAGAAAAATACATCCGACTAAAAAAGCAGCAGGAGCCAGATAAAATAAGTTAAAGGTTTCGGGATAAACTTTGGATATGATCAGTCGCGTTTTGCCAAATCCGAATACCTGCCTGAAAAATCTGGTGAGTGCGGTCCGTCTTTTATGGTAAACAAATGCATTCTGAATAAACCCTGATGGGAATCCGTTTTTTATCAGTTCGATGCTTAAAACCATATCTTCACCAGGGTGCATTTTGGTTTCGGGGTAGCCACCCACCTTAAAAAAAGCTTGCCGGGAGATTCCCATATTGAAGCTGCGGGGATAAAATTTGTCAATCTTTTTCTTTCCGCCGCGAATTCCTCCAGTGGTAAGGAAGGAAGTCATGGCATAGGAGATGGATTTCTGGACCAGATTAAAATCTTCGGATGCCCTGTCGGGGCCCCCAAAAAAATCAACCGGGTTGTTTTCCAGATAGTGATTAACGTTTTTCAGATAATCAATCGGCAGAATGCAATCGCTGTCGACATACAGAAAATAAGTCCCCCGTGCAGCTCTGGTACCCACATTACGAGCCAGGGAGGGGCCGCTGTGAAGTAAATCGAGGTATTCTATTTCAAGTTTATCGGAATATTTTGCAATCAGTTTGTCTGATCTTAGGTCGGATCCATCTTCGACAACGATCACCTCAAAATTGGTATAACTCTGCATGGCCATGCTCTCGAGGAGTTCTGCAAGTTCCTCCGGCCGGTTATAAACTGGAACAATGAATGAATAAAAGTGTTCCATCAGGGTTTTAAGGCAATATATAATGTTTCATCAGGGGCCAGGCGATAGCGGCTGACCTCATCAGAGCTAAATGTTTGCGATACCGGGTGTTCTTCAACAATAAATCCGCATTTTCTAAGGCGACCGGCGTAGTCACGTCCATAAACCCGTACATGGTCTTTCTGTCCGAAATGTTTTTCCCGTTCCTGTGGGTCAGTGATGGAAGGATCTTCAAAGGTGTTTTCGCGGTGTGGCTCAAGTGGCACCTGAAGAATGGCAAATCCTCCCGGACGCAAAATGCGCAGGAATTCATCCATCACCCTGCGATCGTCGGTTACATGCTCCAGCACATGGTTGCACAGGATCATATCAAAGGAATCCTGATCAAAAGGGATGTCATGCAAATCAAAATGGTAGTCGGCAAGCGGCGATTCCAGATCAGCAGTGATATATTCGATATGTTTTAATTGCTTGAACCGATTATAAAAACACTGTTCAGGAGCAACATGCAACAGTTTACGGGGCTTGGTGAGAAAGTCCGACTGGGTTTGCAGCCAGAGCCAGATCAGCCGGTGACGTTCGAGTGAAAGGCATTCAGGACATAAAACATTTGACCTTGAATACACTCCGTAGGGTAAAAATTTTCGAAAAGTTGATCCGCAAACCGGACATTCAACAGCATTACCCTTGAGGAATGGTTTGAAAAGTCCCATAAACAAATAGCTTACCCGGATCAGAAATGGCCTGGGAAAAATCCGAAGAGCCCATCGAATCAGGCTTTTCATATCTCTTCAGCGATCAGGTATTTATTCCGGTCGGTGGCGGAGCGGGAGACCAGCTCAGCCAGGAACCCGGTCAAAAACAACTGTACTCCAATGATAACCGCCAATAACGCAAGATAAAACAGAGGTTGGGCAGTTATTTCCCTGGGTATGATATGATGAGTGATATCATGAATCTTGATTCCAATTAACCAAGCAGTTACAATCGCACCAAAAAGCATCATAAGCATGCCCATAGATCCGAAAAAGTGCATTGGCTTTTTGGCAAATCGGGTGATAAAACTTACAGTCAGCAAATCCAGAGCCCCGGTGAATAATCGGCCAATCCCGTATTTCGATTTTCCATATTTGCGCTCCTGATGAGCAACAATTTTCTCACCAATATGTCCAAAGCCGCTTCTTTTTGCCAAAATTGGAGTGTACCGATGCATATCACCAAAAACCTCGATACTCTTAACCACTTCGTTCCGGTAGGCTTTCAGTCCGCAATTAAAATCATGGATCTTTATTCCGCTATTCAGCCGGGCGACAAAATTGAAAAACTTTGATGGCCAGCGTTTCGAAACCGGGTCTTTTCTTTTCTTTTTCCATCCTGATACGAGATCAAATCCATCCTGACGGATCATCTTCACGAGGCCTGGAATCTCATCTGGGCTATCCTGAAGATCAGCATCCATGGTAATTACCACATCTCCTTTTGCCAGGCTGAAACCGCATTGCAGTGCTGCCGCCTTTCCGTAATTGCGCTGAAAACGAACACCCCTAACCTCAGGATATTGCGTTGAGAGTGCCCTGATTGCTGCCCAGGATCCATCGCGGCTGCCATCGTCAACCAGAATGACTTCATGGGTCAGCCGTTCATTTTTTGTAACGCGTGTAATCCATTGAAGCAGTTCGGGTAAAGACTCAGCCTCATTAAATAAAGGAATGATTATCGATAGGTCCATAGCAGCTTGTAATTGACTATTCCTCAGTATGATCTATTTCCGACATAGCCTGTTGGTAAGGATCGCCCTCTTTTTTAATAAAAATGGATACAACGAGCGATATAATTACTCCGAGAAAGGTTGTGGAGATGATTACCGAAAAGAATTGCATTCCCGGGTTATGAAGCTTTGCAGCAAAACTCATTGCGGCAGATACCTGTTCCTCAGTAAATCCTCGTTTGTAATATTCATCCTCCATAATACTGAGCATATGATCGATAGCTTTCGGATCGATCCAGGTCAGATAGATCATATTATAAAACGCGTAGATTATTGAAGCGCAGAACATAAATAAAATACCTGCACTCAGCGCTTTTCCATAGCGGATATATCCTCCGTTATGTTGATCCCTCCAGTTTTTCAGGCAAAAATAGAGCACTACAAAATAGGCGGCCCAATTGATCCACTGCATCCACCAGGCACTTTCAAGTCCAAAAACCCATACCGAAATAGCAAGTATGATGATAACCAAGGCAATAATCAGACCATAGGTCATGGCTGGTTTTAAAATCGGAGGACGATTGGATTCCATATTCTGTTGTCGAATTTGCTGACAGGCAAATATAGCTTGAAAATCTCTCAACTGGAAAACATTTACTATCTTTGCAGCAGGGTAAGTCTTATACGGCCAGCTCCCGCCGAACTCCCCCAGGGCCGGAAGGCAGCAAGGGTACGCGGTCGTAGCGGCGCGATATAAGTAGCTTACCCTTCTTTTTTTTATCTGCAGTTTCCTACATTTGCAGAGTCTTAACCAAAAGCAAATGAAAATATCAGTCAGGTTACTGCTTTCAGCATTATTGCTGTCCCTATTTCTTTTCAGCAGTTGCTTAAAAACACCAGTCATCAATTATGCCGATGGTTTCTTTTCAGATACGGTAAAGAACCTGTCCTCAGTAAACAGTGTTTATGATGACTATAACACATCAGGACCCGGAATTTTATCGTTTGCTTTCCCAATCGTCTTTTCAACCAATCGAAACAGTTTGGGTAAAGATTATGATCTGATTGCTTACCAGCTTTTACTTTCTTTCGATCAAACAACTGGAGCACTGTTGCTTACAGGATATGAGGGACAAGCCTATCCTTACAACTACCTCACCAGCTATGCAAACACCTCTTATGATGAGTTTGGTCCATTTACTTCTTATTTGGGTGGACAGGAATATATGTTCATGTTTTCGAGCAACCGCCTCAATAAAAACATGGAAATTTATTTTTCCTATTACGACGATGCCAGTTTTGGCGGAATGTCTCCAATCGATCCCACCCCTGCACGCCTGAGAGGATTAAATTCACTGGCATACGATGCTTATCCTGCTCTTGACGCAGCTCTTAAACAGGTGGTTTTTGCCTCCAATCGCAATGGAGATCTCGACCTTTACCGTGTTCGCCTGCCTGAAAAGGTGGATTATCTTACCTGGGCCAGAGCCGATACTACCTATCCTGCTGAAAGATTATCAGTTTTGGATTCCGATTCTGCAGATATGTTTCCATATATAAACGGCAATATTTTGGTATTTTCCTCCAAAAGAGCTGGTGGATATGGCGGGTACGATATCTATTATTCCATTCATGACGGCACGGAATGGGGCGCTCCTGTAAATTTCGGACCTACCATAAATACTCAATTTGATGAGTTCCGGCCAGCTGTTTTTGTTGCTTCCTATTTCACCAACAACATGATGATCTTTTCCTCGAACCGTCCCGGCGGCAAAGGCGGAGTCGACTTGTATTATGTTGGTATATCCAAAACACTAAAATGAATTAACCCGTCAGGTAAATCCAGATGATCCGGAAGATATACCCCGAAAACCCAAATCCCAGAGAGATTGACAGGGTTGTGGAAATTCTGAAAGACGGAGGAGTGATCATCTACCCCACGGATACTGTTTATGGATTAGGTTGTGATATTACCAAAGTCAAGGCGATTGAACGTGTACACCAGATAAAAGGGTTGAGGCCCGATAAAACAAATTTTTCCTTTATTGTTTATGATCTGAGCCATCTTTCGGATTACACTAAGCCCATTGACAACCAAACTTATAAACTCATGAAAAGGAATCTTCCCGGACCATTCACCTTTATCCTGGAAGCCAGCAACAATGTCCCAAAGATTCTGAAAAGCAAAAAGAAAACGGTCGGTATCCGTATCCCTGATAATTCAATAATCCTCGAGATCATAAGGGTTCTTGGCAATCCTATACTTACCACCTCGGTCCACAGTGGCGACGTAATCCTCGATTATACCACTGACCCTGAACTGATTCATGAAGATATGGGGCATATGGTAGACCTGGTTATCGATGGAGGTTTCGGTAATAACGTTCCATCAACCATAGTCGATTGTACTGGTCCAGAAGTCGTAATCGTGAGGCAGGGCTTGGGAACACTTGAGTGGTAGGGCTGTCAGCCTGCTATAAATATTCCTGCATACCTAACCAGGAAAACTAATCCTGTACCAGCCAGCATTCTTTTTACTTTATCCGGATTCGGCTTATCGAGATAATATCTGATCGATAATAAGAGGAAGTAATAGAGGACCAGGTCGGACCATCTCAGGTTTTCGGGTTTGATAAGATTTCCCGGAAGATTACCCAGCCAGGCAGCGCCCGAAACTGACCAACCAATTAAAATATCCATTCCCTTATTGATCAAAGGAATCGCTATTCCAACAAAATCAAGTATCGTAATGACCAGGCCGAGATAAAAGGCTAAAACCAGAAAAGGTAACAGGAGGATATTACCCAGCAGAAAATAAAGGGGAATCCAGCCAAACCAGAAGAGGAGCAAAGGCACTATCAGGCTTTGGGCAGCCAGCGAGATGGCAACCGAACTGCTAAAATATCTTCCCACCTTGCCCATTTTAGACAAAACCGGATTAAATACCGGATTCCAAAAAAATATTCCGGCGACTGCCAGGTAGGAGAGTTGGGCCCCTACACTGAAGATCGTATAAGGGTCAAGCAGACAATGAATAACAGCCGTTCCCGCCAAGACTTCCAACCCTGGAGTTCCCCTTCTGCCAATTCGGGATACTTCAAAAAGGGTAATCATACCAGCCGACCGGAGCGCTGAAGGACTGAACCCGGAAATCCCCGTATAAATCCATACGATCAGGAGTGCAAAAAAGGAACGAAATCGGGGACCCAGGAAACCTGTTCCTTTTAATAACCAGGATATAATAAAGTAGATAATCCCAACGTGCAAGCCCGATACGGAGATAACATGAATTATCCCGGCTCGTGAAAAATCAGTCATCGTTTCTGCCGAAACATCGCTGCGGTCACCCAGAACCATTGCTTTGGTTAATGCCTTGCTGTCATCGGACAAATCAATTTTATCGATCCTGTCACAGAGTTTCTGCTGCCAGCTTGCAAAAAAACTAACCACCGAAGGCAATCGGCTGGTCCTGATCAGTCTGGAATCCCGGGAAATAAGCCTGGCTTCATATTGGACCCCTCGTGACAGCCAGTAACGTTGGGGAACAAATCCGTTTTTTGAAGGTTTTGATGAAACCGCGGTGATTGTCAGTGAACCAAATTCCCAAAGATCACCGGGCCGAAAAATCAATGATGTGTCGGGCTTCAGCGAAAGTAAAATATTTCCCGTACGATTGTCCCAGGCTGCACCTATCCGCTCCTTTCTTACGCTGATCACCAATTGTCCCATCTTTGGGGTAACTGCACGATAGCTAACAATTCTCCCGACAATCTCAGCTTTACCTGGTAAGCTATCCCCTGGCTTAAAATTGTTTGTAGCAACCGAAATCCATCCGGCCAGAAAGAAGCAACAAAATCCCATGATTATTGTCAACAACCGTAGTCGAGTGACAACCAATTCTCCCGACTTCCAAAGTAATGAAGCGGCCACTGCAACCAGCAATGGCAGGGAATAGCTCAGTTGATGCCCACCAGGAATTCCGCAAGAGAAAAGAATACCGGAGATCAGACCGGCCAGACAAATCAGAATTTGATATCCCATAAAAAAGCGCCTATCCGAGAGAATAGACGCTTTATCATGGTCTGATTGGAAAAATTATTTGGAATTATTTTTATCCCATTGTTTTATCAGCTCCTCGAGTGGCTTACCCATGTTATCGATAGATGCCTGGGCATCCTTTGCCAGCACATGATTGGGGTATTTACTGATAAATTCCTGATACCGGACTTTGGCCTGATCATATTGGTTCATCTGGTTTTCCAAAATGAAAGCCTGTAAGAAAATGCAGTACGGCCTTTTCTTAAAATTGGGATAGCAAAGCAATATCCGGTTATAATAATCGATCGCCATGGCCGATTTATTCAGGTTCATGGCAATTTCAGCTCCCTTGAAAAGATATTCTGCTGAAATGGTATCCTTTGGCCACGCTGTCGCATAATCGGTGTAAGCCTGGATCATCTCCAAACCTGTTTTTTCGTCAGGAATCGTAGCAGTCGAATCTCCAAAGATTTTAGCTTCATTAACCGCAATACGGTCAAGGACCTTTTTCTTCTCAGAGTTCACTCCGCAACCGGCTAAAAGAACCACTGAGACAGCTACCAGGAAAATTTTTACGGAGTTCATGTTCTATTTTTTTAGAGGGAAATACATTTTATACTTAACGGCAACCTTTCCTTTCGAAATATCGCGAAGTTTGCTTCTCAACAATGTCTTTTTCAATGGATTAACCAGATCCGGGAACATGATCCCATCAAGATGGTCATACTCATGCTGGATAATCCGTGCCACCATACCTTCGTACCATTCGTCAACAGGAGTAAAATTCTCATCAACATATTTTATACGGATTTTTCCAGGCCTGAGGATATCTTCATGAATATTGGGAACACTCAAACAACCCTCCTCAATAAGTTCTTCCTCACCGCCTTTTTCAAGGATATGAGCATTGATAAAGACTTTTTTAAAGTTTGCGAGGGCAGGTTCATGTTCAGCATATGCCCGTGCATCCATGACAAACATCCTGATTGATAACCCTATCTGAGGTGCTGCGAGTCCAACCCCGTCGGCAGCCTTCATGGTTTCAAACATATTCCCTACCAATTCATTCAGTCCCTGATAATCAGGGGTTATGTCAGCCGCGACTTTTCGCAGGACAGGGGATCCGTATGCATAAACCGGCAAAATCATAATTGTCTTTCTCGCTCGTTTATTTTTTGTTGTAACCAGGATTCCAAAATAATGGCAGCACTCACCGCATCGATATTACCTTTATCCCTTCGGTCGGATTTCGATGATCCACCCTCGATCATTGATTGTAAAGCCATTTTCGATGTAAACCGTTCATCGACCCAAAAGATTGGGATTTCGGGAAATTTTTTCGCCAATCCTTTTGCAAAGGCCTGAACCAGGGGAGCAGATTCAGAAGGCTGAAAGTTCATCTGCCGGGGAAACCCGATCACGAATCCTTCAACCGGTTCTTTGCTGACATATTTCGCCAGATATTCATAGATATCATAGGACTCAACTGTACCTAAAACTCCAGCAATCCGCTGCTCAGGATCAGTCACTGCCAATCCGGTCCGTTTCCGGCCATAATCTATTCCTATTAGTCGTCCCATCTGCGATTTGCCTGCAAATATATAACAACATAACGATCAATTTTTATCTTTGTTCATTATCAACAAGGTCAATAATTAATAACTGGCTTATGAAAGATCCAAAATTAATGGTGATGGATGTGCTGAAGCAGCATCCGAAAGTTTTTAGCAATATCTCGCGCAGGGAAATGATTAAAATCTCTGTCGAGCGCCATGAGGCAATGGTTACACAGTCTGGCGCCCTGGCAACCTGGACGGCACCCGAGTCGACAGGCAGGAGTCCAAAGGACACTTACATG
>Ga0114951_10002178_pt1 | contig 22653 bp, 24 predicted proteins | sample AM7aDNAmetaG_FD_88677 | JGI IMG/M metagenome (GOLD analysis project Ga0114951, IMG submission 88677) | Freshwater microbial communities from Finland to study Microbial Dark Matter (Phase II) - AM7a DNA metaG | ecosystem: Environmental > Aquatic > Freshwater > Lake | place: Finland: Lake Alinen... | reverse complement strand
CACCACGCCGATAATCGTGCGTTCCTCGCCATAGATCGGGTGCGCGCGCATGTTGAACGACTCGATGCGCGACACCACCGAACTGATCTCTTTTACCGTCGCGCCAGACCTCATTATTACGACCATTTCAACCTCCAGAAAAACTCACCAATTTCTAATCCCAAATCTCCAATCTCTGTCCCTTGTCCCCTGACCCCTGACCTCTCACCCCTGACCCCTCTTCCTATCCGGCCTCAACACTTCTGCGCCGTTGATGTAAACATGCGCGATCTCGCTGGCGCGCTTGTCCGTGTTCCAGTGCACCATGACGCGTATGCACATCGGCAAGCCGCGCGGGACGTCCATCTCGTGCATGCACATGAGCGCCGTGTCTGTCCAGCCGATTTGCCGGGCGGCAATTGCCGGATAGTCGGCGTTCAGGTCGCGGGTCGTGCTGAAGAAGGCGCTGGCGATATCCTCAGCCTGCATCTCATTCGCTTCGACCAGTCTTTCGAGCATCTCGCGCGTTGCCGTCAAGATTGCTTCGCGCGTGTTCTCGCGCGCAACTGTCGCGCCTCTCACACCACGTATTGCCATAAAGATCGACCTTCCTGTTTTTGCTCCATGCTTTGTGAGAAAACAAAAAAGAGGGCGCGGAGCTTACTACTCCGCGCCCTCTGCTTTTTCTGTTTCTTCTACTCTGGCTGTCGTTCCGTCATGCAGGGCCTGCGTGTGAGTAAGCTCACTTTACGTTTTGTAAAGTAGCCATAAAACCGGAAGTGGCCATAATACAAGTTTTGGCAGGCCATGTTTAAACGGTGACGATGGTACTCGATTCATGGCGGGGTGTCAAGTAAAAGTTTTAGTAATCCGGGCTTGCATATGGGCATCCTTTGACCGAAAATGAAAGCGATGAACTTTCTAGCATTTGCCGGTGGAGTCGGCGGCGCCAAGTTGGCCGAAGGTCTGGTGCGCGCGGTGGGCCCAGAGCAGGTTGCCATCATTGTCAACACGGGCGACGACTTCACATTGTATGGTCTTCATATTTCACCGGATATCGACACAGTCATGTATACGCTGGCGGGCATCGCCAACCCGGAAACGGGCTGGGGGATCGCCGGCGACGCCTTGGAGAACTATGGCATGTTCGAGCGCTATGGCGCCGCGCCATGGTTCCGCCTGGGTGATCGCGACTTAGCCACGCACCTGTTGCGCACCGAGATGATGAATGAGGGGGCGACTCTCAGCGAAGTCACGCGCAAACTCGCGCGGCGTCTGAAGGTGGCATCCCTCATTCTTCCAATGAGCGATGACCCTGTTCATACGCTCGTGGACACCGACAAAGGCGCATTGCCGTTCCAGGAGTATTTTGTAAAGCATCGCTGGCAACCGGTGGTGCGCGGGTTGATGTACGAAGGGTCTGCGGAAGCCGAGCCGAGCCCCTCTGTGTTGCGCCGGATCGAGACCGCCGACACGATCGTGATCTGCCCGTCAAACCCGTATCTGAGCATCGACCCGATTCTATCGCTGCATGGCATTCATGATGCATTGCTCAACGCCAGTGCGCCGATCATCGCCGTGACGCCGATCATCGCCGGAGAGGCGGTGAAGGGCCCGGCTGCGAAGCTGATGAAGGAGCTGGGCGTGGAGCCATCAGCTGTTGAGGTGGCGCGCCATTATGCCGATTTCATCAATGGCTTTGTCCTGGATGTGCGCGACGCTGAGTTGCGCCAGAAGATCGAATCGATGGGCATGGGTGTGCTCGTGACCGATACGCTTATGCACAACAGCGATGAGCGCGCCCGCCTGGCGTGTGAGATAGTCACTTTTGCCGACCAACTGCGTCCTGAGAAATTAGGCGGTTGTCTGCTGGACAAGACCGAAGCGCCTGGCGTCTGAGCAATGATTGCACTGGTCCCGGTTAAAACTCTTGCTCGGGCAAAATCGCGGCTGGCTGGCACGCTCGATCCGCCGGGACGCGCGCGTCTGATGCACGACACGCTGCGCCGCACGGTGCAGGCCTTGAAAGGCGTCGAGTCCATCAGCCTCATCGCGGTGATCACGCGCGACGCCGAAGTGAGTCAGTGGGCGCAGGAGTGGGGCGCGAGCGTCATACATGAGCGTGAAGACGGTTTGAACGAGTCCTTGCGCGACGCGCGCGCCCGTTTTGGCGCCGTCGATGCAGTGCTGGTCGTGCCGGCGGATCTGGGCTGGCTGGATAGCGACGACATCCGCGCTATGGCGGCGCTAGCCGGGAGCGGGCCAGCCGTGATCATCGCTCCCGACCGGCACGAGCGCGGCACGAATGCGCTGCTGCTGCGTCCACCCGACATCATCGACTTTCACTTTGGCGTGGATAGCGCGCAGGCGCATGCGGCGCTCGCGCAGGCTAAAGGCATCACAGCGCAATGGTACCGCTCCAGTTCGATCAGCCTGGATGTTGACGAACCCTCCGACCTGGCGCTGTATGGCGCGGCGCCTTATCTACTCTAGTCGTTGTGCCACTCGGCGCCGATCTTCACTACGCTGATTGGCTTGATTTCGATCACTACGCGCGGGCCTTTGAACAGCCATGCCATCAGGGCGTCGAGTTCATCGGCAGCGATGTAGCGCGCGACGATGCGCCGCGCGAGGGCTGTGATATCGCCAGTGTGAATCTGTGCGATGCCTTTGACCGATATGCCGCGGTAGGGATGGTCGTCATCAATGGATGCGCCCACGCGCGGGTCGCGCACGATGTTGCGATATTTCATCCGTTCTTTCTCGGTGCTCGCAAACAGGCTGCCGTTCTCCTGCAGGAACCACACCGGCGTGACCTGCGGGTAGCCATCCGCGCCAAGCGTCGCCATGCGCATTAACAGCGGACGATCGAGAAAACGCGATGTCTCGGCGTCGAATGGAAAAGGGGCTGACAGAATAGCCTGGGTATTAGAGACGCGCTTGTTTGCCATGGAGTGTGGTTGGATTACTGTGTGCATCGCTCGGCCAGGCGGGACAACGCCTCACGATAGGCTTCGGGCGTGTCGACATCGCCCAGAATCGAGTCGTTGTTGACCACCAGGTGCGTGACGCTCGTGCGATTCGCGCGCAACAGTTCGCGCACATTGCTTTCCGGCGGGAGTTGTAACACAGCATCCCACCATGCCCGCCCGATCAGCACAGGGTGACCGCGCGGGCCGTGAATGCCGAAGCGCGGGGTGATCAACTCGCCGCAGTTCTGGTTGAACGCGATGATGATGCGCTCAATCACATCGAGCCGCAACAACGGCTGGTCGCCCAGCACGATCATGATTGCCTGCGGCGCAGAGCCGTCAGACATCATCCGGCGCAGCCCGACCTTGACCGACGATAGCATCTCACCGCTGCTGTAGTCTGCGTTGTGCGCGAAGATCACCGGTTGCCCTGATGAGGCTACAGCGGCCTGCACTTGCTCGGCCTGGTGACCTGTGACGAGCACGATCGGGCGAGCGGCAGATCGCGCCACCGTTGCGACAACCGTCGATATCACGCTGCCGGCGCCAAAGGGTAATAACAGTTTATTCGCGCCGTATCGCGACGATGTTCCGGCTGCAAGGACAATCACTCCAATCATGGCGGCGATTGTATCGCGAGACGACACGCCCTTGCGAGGGTTACCGCGCGTCACGCCACCCGCCTGTCAACCCCTCGCAAGGGTGGCCGGCGTCATTTTGGCAGGCTGGTGTATCCTAGGGTTATATCGAGTCAAATATTCATATGGGAGGATCTGACCTGAAAGCCATGACCCCAAAACCTTTTTACCTAGCCGGAGAGTGGCGCACATCGGACGATGTGCTGCCGGTGCGCAATAAGTTTGACGGAAGTGAGTTCGCCAGCATCTGCCGCGCTTCGCGCGCCGATGTTGATGAGGCGATTCGCATTGCGACAGAGACACTGCCGCAGACGCGCTTCATGCCCGCATATAAACGCTCTGAAGTCCTGACGAATATCGCGATAGCGCTCAGAGCGCGTCTCGAGGAACTGGCGCACCAGCTGGCGCTTGAAGCCGGTAAGCCTATTCGCACAGCGCGCGTCGAGATCGACCGCGCTATCCTGACGTTCAACGTGGCTGCCGAGGAAGCCAAACGCGTCCCCGGCGAACTGTTGCCGATGGATATCGCCGCGCCAGGTGATGGCCGTGTGGCGATCATCAAGCGCTTCGCCATCGGGCCGATCAGCGCAATTACACCGTTCAATTTTCCGATGAACCTTGTGGCGCACAAGGTCGCGCCCGCTATCGCCGCGGGTTGTCCTGTGATCCTGCGCCCGGCATCGGCCACGCCGCTCAGTGCGCTGTCGCTGGCCGAGATCATTCACGAATCAGGCTATCCCAAAGGGGCGTTCAGCGTCGTGCCGTGCAGCACCACTGCCGCGGAACCACTGATCACCGATGAGCGCATCAAGCTTCTAACCTTCACGGGCAGTCCGGCTGTGGGCTGGCCGTTCAAGAACAAGGCTGGGCGCAAGCGCATCACGCTTGAGCTGGGCGGCAACGCGGGTGTGATTGTGCACAGCGACGCCGATCTTGATTTTGCCATTGCGCGCATCGTCCAATTCGCGTTTGGTTACGCCGGACAGTCGTGCATCAGCGTGCAGCGTGTGTTCGTGCACTCTTCCATCTTCCAGACCTTCATGGACAAGTTTCTGCCCAAGGTTCGCGCGCTGGTCGTGGGTGATCCGCTGGACGAGAGGACCGACGTCGGCCCGATGATCGATGAGCCGTCAGCAGCCAAGGTCGAAGAGTGGGTCAACGAGGCGGTTGCCGGCGGGGCGCGCGTGCTCATTGGTGGAACGCGCGCGGGCAGCCTGATGGCGCCGACCGTCGTCATCGATGTCAAGCGCGACATGAAGGTATGCGCTCAGGAAGTATTTGCCCCACTCGTCACTATCGTGCCCTACGATGACTTTAAGGACGCGGTGCATGAGGTGGACAACAGCGACTTCGGCCTGCAATGCGGCATCTTCACTAACGACATCAAGAAGATCTGGTATGCCTACGAACATATTGAGGTTGGCGGTGTGATTGTCAACGACGTCTCGACCTACCGAATTGACCACATGCCCTACGGCGGCGTCAAGCAATCCGGGTTTGGCCGCGAGGGTGTGAAGTACGCCATCGAAGAGATGACCGAGCCCAAGCTCCTTGTGATGAACGTGTCATAAGACGGCCATCCAAAGCCACAGGCAGCATCGGATTACGCCGGTGCTGCCTGTGTTCACCTTTTCGCGCCAATCTCTAATCCCTGATCTCCATCCTCCATTCCCCCTGTAATAAGCCAAACTCGCAATATTAACGTCATCATCTCTGGCATATAATCCCAGCAACTTTGTAATCAAATGGCTATTTATGACGCGCGCTGACGAGGACTCCCTGAGTGTCAACACTCATTACAGGTGGTAACGACCGCGCCCTGACCGAATCCGGGGGGCTGCAATTCCTTGCCGCTGTGACCGAGGTGCTGGCCCAGGCTGATAAATTGGGCGATGGTTGCCACGGGGTCCTTCGCGCGGTCTGCGAAAAATTCCACGCGGATAGAGGCGCTATTTATTTTGTGGGCCCAAACGCAACTGTTCAACCAGGTTACGCCTGGCCTGAAGATGCGCCCAATGCCATACAGGTCGATCTGGCCCTGATCAATGAGTCTGTGCTCAGTCCCCGTAGGACTGTACTCAGTCCCCATTTATCCTGGCGCAAAGCTCCCGTCGACGGCCATAAAGATGCGCAAGTGCTAGTCGTGCCTTTGTGCGGTAGAGACGCGGTTGCAGTCAATGGGGTGCTGGTGATTGCACTCTCAACAGACGAATGGCTCGATTCAATCACACAAGAAGCCCTCCTGATCGCTGTGCGTCAATTAGGCGTCTTCATCGAGGTCGCCATGGCGCTTCCCCTCACAGATGCCAGCGATCACGCGCAAGTCGAAGCCCATCTACAGGCGCGTTTGCGGGAAAGTGAAGCGCAATTGTATGAAGCCGGGCTGCGTTACCAGACGCTTGTTGAACAGATCCCCGTGCTTACCTACAGAGCGTCGCTCGATGATCGGCACAGGTTGTTGTACATCAGTCCGCAGGCGCAGGACTGGCTGGGTTATTCGCCGCAGCAGTGCATCGACGCACCCGACTGGTGGGCACAGGTGATTCACCCTGATGACCTGGCGCGGATCGTCAATTCGACATGGCGATCCAACGGTGAAGTCGCCAAGACCAGTTCGGAGTACCGCATGGTGACGCGGACTGGTCAGGAACTATGGGTGCGCGATGGCGCCCGCGCAGCCTGCGACGAGCAAGGCCGCACCTTGTTCGTGCAGGGCGCCATCACTGACATCACCGAACGCAAACGGTTTCAGGAGGAAATGGGCGTTTCACTGGCGCGCGAACACGAACTCAACGAACTGAAGACTCGCTTTATTACCACCGTATCGCACGAGTTTCGCACACCGCTCAGTCGCATTCTTTCCGCCGCCGAACTGATCGAACGCTATGGGGAGAAGATTACCCCGGAGAAGCGCCGCAATTACGTCGACCAGATCCGCGCATCGATCACCTTCATCGCTGACATGCTGCAGGAAGTCCTGCTGGTTGGCAACTACGAAGCGGGCATCGCCACGGTCGACGTCAAACCGATCGACCTCGAACAGTTCTGCGTCGAGCTGGTGCAGCAGATGCAGATCGCGCTTGGCAGGCGGTGCCGTTTGATCTTCGACTCGCGCGGCGACTGTCTCAGCGCGCGCATAGACACCCGCGTTTTGAAACAGATCCTGTCCAACTTGCTCAATAATGCGATTCGTTACTCAACCCAGCCAGACCCGACGGTCGAGTTTACGCTGGAGTGCGACGGTAACCGCGCCATTTTCCGCATCACCGATCATGGCATCGGCATCCCTGATGAGGATCAACATCGCATCTTCGACGCTTTCTTTCGCGGGAGCAATGTGTCGTTGATCGCGGGCACCGGGCTGGGGCTGGCGGTTGTCAGAAACGCGGTTCAGGCCCATCGCGGCGAGATATCGTTCCAGAGCGAGCGCGATAAAGGGACGACCTTCACAGTCAGCCTGCCGTTGCGTTGATCAGGCGCTGGAACGCCGCGACAATGGCTGGGTCGAAGTAGCTGCCGCTATCCTGGCTGACTAATTCGCGCGCCTGCCGCTGGCTCCGCGCTTTGCGAAATGGTTTGTCCGAACAGAGCGCATCCCAGGCATCAGCAACTGCGAACACGCGCGCCGCCAAGGGGATATCCTCGCCCGCAAGCCCGAGCGGGTAACCGCTCCCGTCCCAGTGTTCATGGTGCAGATACGGGATGTCGAGCGCCGTTTGCAGATAGTCAATATTTGCCAACATGTGATAGGCATATAGCGGATGCCGTCGCATGAGCGCCCATTCTTCTGCAGTCAAGGGCCCCGGCTTTAGCAGCACATCGTCGGGAATGCCCATCTTGCCGATATCGTGCAGCATGGCGCCCTGATAAAGATGCAGCAGATCCTCTTCGGACATGCCGATGGCGCGCCCCAGTCGCATGCTGAAATCAGCCACGCGCCGGCTGTGCCCAGTCGATTCCCTGGTTGCGCGGTCAATAGCGCGCGCCCATTCCTCGATCCCGCCTTCGTAGTTAGCGCCGGCGTCGAGTTTAGATTTGGTGGAACTCTCAAGCAGCATGGTGGCGATAGCGCTTGCCGCCTGCTGCGCGAAAGTCTCGATGAATCCAGTCCACGCCGCATCCGGCTCAAAATGGCTGCGCTTAAGCATCCCAAGCACCCCATACAGGCGGCCCTTCGAGATCAACGGCATGCCCAGGTAAGTGACAAAGCCCTCCTCAGCGATCATGTGCGACTCGGCGGCGTTATCAGCAGGGTGGACATCAAGATGGTAGATGATCACCAGGCGCTGTTCGGTTGCGACGCGCGACGCATAGCCCTGCATGAGCGGGGCTGAACTGAACATCAACGCGCGCGCGTGGAAGCCGCGTCCAACAGAGTAGTGGAACGTTTTGTTGCGCGCATCCAGCAGCAGGATATCAGCGGCGTCGATGCCGAGCAAATTGATCACCTGTTCAAGCACGATACCCAGTTTCAGGCGCAGATCCAGGCTGCCATTGATCGCTTTACTCATCGTGTATATCAATTGCAAATCGTGGAGTTGGCGCGTTGTCTCAACGAAGTCCCTGTGCTCAAGCGCATGGCGGATGGCGCGCGTCAAATTATGGCGATCGACATGGGCGCCATCGAGATGGTCGAAGACGATGCCCTGCATGGAATGCGCCGCCTGCGCTGAAGCGGCAACGGCGTCTTCTCCGCCGATAACGATGAGCGGACAATTCGGGGATAGCTCATGGATTCGCCCCAAAGCAGCGATCAATGTATGATCCACTAGAATGATATCAGGCGCATTTGTCGATGCAAAATCCAAGGCGTGGCTGAGCGTATCCACGCTGAAAACAGCACTGGGTGGGCGTGACTCGGATAACAACAACTCCATCCGACGCCCGCCGTCTGGATCAGGTGTAATAAATAATACACGCGTGTTTTGATGGTCCATCTTCGCTTTACTTGTTTTGCAAACGCATTCGGGTGAGTATATGGCAATTTTATGCCATAGTTGCCATTTCCATTTTCCAGATCGCCATCGAATATTTCAACTACTGGCCTATAATCTAATATGAACACTGAATCGATGAGTCATGACGACAACCTTAACCGGTGACACGACAGTCGGTCTGTCGGTGAACCAGCAACTACTTCTGCACAGGAGTGTAATAGAAACCCTGTCCCAATCTGGCTCCGCGCGGGAGTGTTGCCAGGGCTTGCTTCGCGTGTTGTGTGATGCGGGCGGGCTGGCGCTCCCCGCCGGCGCGGTGTGGCTGGTGGATGTTGCGCAGGAGATCAGGACATTCGGCGAGTGCATCGTGTGGCCTCCTGACTTTGAACCCGCTCTTAGCATCCACGTGCTCAATCATGTCGCAAACGCGGGTTGTGCGCAGTGGACACCAACTGACTCGGCTGACGCAACGTCAAATGCCAATGGGCTTTACGTTTTGCCTGTGCATAACTGGCTCGGCACAGCGGGCATAATGGCATTGTCTGTGCATTCCGCTGTTGCTCTCGACAAGGACTTCGCCAAGATGATCGAAGCACTGTCGTGGCAGATCGGGATTTTTATCGAGCATCATCAGTTTACGAACATGTCGGACGAACTGGCAAAGTCGCGTCATGATGAGGAGAATACGCGAGCGGCACTGGCGCGCGAGCGCGAGCAGAACGACATAAAGAATCGCTTCATCTCGCTTGTGTCGCATGAGTTCCGCACACCGCTCAGCATCATCCAGTCTTCATCCGAACTTCTGGAGCGATATTACGATCGCCTGACTGACGAGAAGCGTCGCCGCTACTTCGAGCAGATTCGCACTTCCACTATGAATGTGGCGGATATGTTGCAGGACATCCTCGTGCTAGGGCGCTACGACTCTGGCAAGACGCGTTTTGACCCGCATCCTATAGATCTGACACAATACTGTCGCCAGTGTGTTGAACAGATACAACAGGCCGCCGGTCCGAAGTACCAACTGATCTTCGAATATCGCGGCGTCAGCGAAGACGCGCGCATGGACGACAAGCTGTTGTGGCAGATCATTAATAACCTGCTCTCGAACGCGATGAAATACTCGCTGCAGCCCAACCCGACGGTGGAGATGACGCTCGAAATCGACGGGGATCGCGTTATGCTGCGCTTTGCCGATCATGGCATCGGCATCCCGCCGGAGGATCAAATCCGATTGTTCGAGCCATTCCATCGCGGCAGCAACGTGGGCGCGGTTCCGGGCACCGGGCTGGGGCTGTCCATCGTGCAACGCGCCGTTCAGGAACATCATGGCGAGGTGCACTTCAGCAGCGTCGTCGACAAAGGAACCACCTTCACGATTACTTTGCCGCTTCGATAAATCGACGGTGTGCTATAATTTTCGCGTCAGTAGTGATTACGACGTGATTACGTCGATCAACAGGTCTTCCACTTGTCCCTCGGCGACGGCTCCGACATCTTTCAGGGAGATTGAAATATGGTCGATATTTCGCCAAGTCTTCCTACATTCTTTTTGTTGCGCATTGCGCAACTTTTTAATCTCTTTTCTGAAGGATCTACGTGAATAACAAACTTTATGTCGGCAATCTGTCCTACAACACCAGCGAAGCAGCCCTGCGCGAGATGTTCAGCAAGGCCGGCGCGATTCGTTCTGTGACCATTCCGATGGATCGCATGACCAACCAGCCGCGCGGCTTCGCTTTTGTTGAGATGGAGACCCCTGCTGATGCGCTTAAAGCCATCAAACTGTGCAACGGTCAGGAAATCGATGGCCGCCAGATCAAGGTAAACGAGGCCAAGCCGCCAGAGGCCCGCAGCAACGGCGGCGGCGGCGGTGATCGTGGTGGAGATCGGGGCGGCCGGCGTTACTAAACATGACGCAGACACGACCCAACCGGCCCGGCCCTAAACCCAAGTCCATTGTGCTGAGGAACGGGACGACTACGCGCGTCTATCGAACCTTTGAGGACTGGCAGGCTGCGCAGGATTTGGACAAACGCACTCCTGAACAACGCGGCATCAAGGTCGGTGGGCCTGTGATGTGGCGGCATCGCAACGACGGCATTATCACAACGGATCGAGCGACAGTGGTTGCAATTACTGCAAACATCGTGACGATTAAAGTGAGTGATGTGGTCGTCCGCACCTGCGATGTGGATGTGTGTGAGATCGTAAACAGCGATGATGATCGGATGAGCCTGCGCGAAGCCAATCGGCGCATGTTCTCCGGCAATCAGGCTGAAACACCAACCGTCTGACACAAACACACAACGTTCAACAGCAGCACTGTTGAACGTTGTGTGTTTCTCTCGACCCCTGCAACGTCGCGCTTCGTGTATATTAGGCGCACGCGCGCGTAGCGCAAAATATGCCCGACATCATTGTCGTTCTGGGCCATTTTGATAACACGGCACACCTGACCTCCACTGGCCGTGAACGTCTCGATGCGGGAATTGCCCAGCTTCACTTGTGTCCCGACTCCCTGCTTGCCGTCACTGGCTGCGCCCCAGGCGTCCCGCGCGCGGACGAAGTAGCGGCTTATCTGCTGGCGCGCAACGTGGGACACGTCGAGTTGATCGACACCCACAATACTGCCGAAGATGCCTTCCTCACCGAGCCCCTGGTCTCCAGATATGCGCCGGCGCGGCTGGTTGTCGTCACGTCGGATTATCACATTGAGCGGGCGCGCTTCATCTTCGAGCGAGTGTTTACTCAACTGCCAATCGTGATGCATAGCGTGCCGCACAAGGCCATGGAGGATGAGCGGCGCGCCCTGCTTGCGCATGAAGAACGCGCCCTGCAGTCGTTGCGGACGCGCGGGCTGTATCGCCAGTGATCTCACTTCCGCCAAGGCAAACCGTCCCCTCGTTCCCTCCGCTGCCTTGACGCCGGTGACGAATTCCGTTAGCATCTTTGCTGTGCCCACGGGAGCGCCACCGTACCTTGGAACGCTAGTGTGTTTCGCATTAATCTCTAGCTAGATTGATCTCTAGATCGTTCTCCCGATTCAGCGCGTATCAAGAGAGATGTGAATAGTGGATACCATTCGTAAGCCCTTCTTTATCGCGTCCGTCGTTCTGATCGCGCTGGCGTTTCTACTGGAGATCGGCTCAACGGTCTTTCTGAACAAGATCACGACCAGCCTGAGCGGAGGAACACGCAGCGTCACCAGCCTCCTGCCCGATGACCCTGCCGTGCGCAAGGCCTTTAACGACCCTGCCATGCAGCAGAAGGAAGCCGACCTGGCATCGCAGGGCAAACCGCCCGGCATGGGCATTCCCTACATGGCGGTGCTCGATGGCGTGCTGTTGTTCACGATCCTGCTCACGGGCTCCGGACTAGTGCTCGATCAAGCTGTCGTCGCAAACGCGCAGGGCTGCCTGTCGCTGATTGTTTCGTTGCTCTCGCTCATCGCGGGCATCGTTTCGATCATTACGGCGTTGGTCCTCGTGATTGTCATGATCTCGCTGCTGCTGGCCGTTCCGTTTGGCACGATTGCCTACATGATCCTGTATGGATTCTTCGATGTCGATGGGGCCAGCGTGGTGCTCAGCCTGTTGATGGTTCTGAAGATCGCGTTCGTGGTCACGCTCATCCTGTCGCAGCAGCGCTTCATCGAGCGCAAAGGGTTGATGCTGTTGATCGGGTGCTCGCTTCTCGCTAATGTAGTCATCAGCTTCCTGCAGGGCTTTCTCCCCGGCTTCCTCGTCAGCATCACCGATGGCATCGCGGCCATCCTCGTCGCGTTGTGCGGCGTGATCTGGTGGTTGATCCTGCTGATCGGCGCGATCCCGGCGATTATCAAGATGCTGGGGCTTCTCAAACTGGCGAAACGCTGAACCGATCACAATTCAGCATCCAGTAGTATAACGAATTTATATAAATATAGACGTTGTAGTATCATTAATTAATGAAAATACAGCGGTTAATGCTTCCTCAACTTATCAACAGCCTCATTCCTGGAAAGGTTGTAGTCCTTTACGGCCCACGCCAGGTAGGCAAGACAACACTGGTTAAGGAAGTACTGACCTCGGTAACACTAAAGAGCCGCTTTATCAACGCCGATGAACTTATCTACCGTGATGTTCTGGCGCACTTATGACCAGAAAGAAATCGACTGCATCGAGGAGCATGGCGGCAAACTGTTCGGCTATGAGTTTAAGTGGCGCAGCGGTGACATACGCCGATCAACCCGCACCGAGTTTCTGAATGCCTATCCTGGATCTGAATTAACGACGATCGATCAACAGAACTTTGAGAGTTTCGTGATGTAGTGATCTACTGGATCGTCACGCGACAGTCTTTTGGCGGGTTGCTGCGGCAGGTGAGCGTCAACCTCGCCGTCTTGTTATCGTCGGCGTTAAAAATGCTCAACATCAAGGGTTCGTCGCCGGGGAGCGTCTGAGCCACGTCAAAGGCATCCTTCCTGTTCTGCCTGAGGTCGACGTCCACGGTCGTCGCGGCTGTGACCAGATGAAGGCCGAGTTTACGCGTCGGCATCGCCGATTGCCCGATATCATAGGCGCACGAGCGGTTCGCCGGGACGACAAATACCCGATTGCCCGAATCCAGGCACGCGGCTGGCGTCCCTGTTGCCGGGCGCAATTCACCCAGGTTGAGCCGCGTGCTGAACAGCGAATTGAGCGAACTCGCCGACAGGTCCGAGACGCTCACTTTTGGCGGCGGGGCGCCTTTACCGCGCTGCCCGGCGATAATCCCGAAGATGAATACGATGACGAGCGCGATCAGAAGAATAAATAACAGTTTCTGTGTGTTCATGGCTACTCACCGCGCATACCTGCCGCTATCATGAGACCGATCAGGTATGCACGCTCACCTTTCGCACTACGGTGCAACCAGTGTAATCTTCAGCACCTTGTCGCGGATATCGATCGGTATCTTGATGATTAAAGACGGGCGACACGGCACAGGCTGGCTCGACCCGTTTCGCCAGCCGCACCAGTCATTGGTCGTGTTCCAGGAACCTTGGAATTGCTGATCGTTGCCGGACAGAGACCATACAAATGCGCCGCCGGACGCGCCTGACCGCCACTGTCCGGTAAGCGTGTTCCCAGATACAAAACCGCTGATGGCGCCTGTGGCGCTACCGTTAAAGAATGTGCCGACGACGTTGATCCCGCTCTGCATCAGATCCGTCGCAGCGCCAGCGCCTTGTCCGTTACCTGCCAAGTTCCAATGTCCGTTGAAGTTGCCGATGGGCGCCGGCGTGGGTGTGCGCGTTGGCGTTGCGGCAGGTGTAGGCGTGGAGGTGGGTGTAGGCGTGCCCGTCGGCGTCGCTGTGCCCGTTGCTGTGGGGGGCGATGTCGGTGTTGGAGTAACTGGAGGCGCGGGCGGCGGCTTCAAAATGACGACGGCGCCAACGATCAACACGATCGCGGCGACGACAATCACCGGTATCCACCATGGGAAAGGCTTGGCAGGCGGTGGCGTTGCAGGAACGGTGAATGTAATGCTGGGGCCAGTCACCAGTGTGTCATCGGGGTTAGCGTCGTCCCATACATCAAACCGGAATGTGTAGTTGCCCGCTGCGCCTGTCTCTGGAACGGTGATCTGCACCGTGTATTGCAGCGACTCCGCAATCTTGAACTCGCGCATCCCCTCTGGGTCAAGTTTCAGCCACTTGCCATAGGAAGCCGTCGCGTCGGGCAGCAATGTCAACCGCGCGGCCGCGCGCGTCAGGGGACGCCCGCTGACATTATTTACGGTGAACTGGACGCGCCCCTTGCGCGTGTCGTCCAGAATGATGGTGTTGCTGGGTGGGTTAGGGATATCAAAAAGCACATTGGGCATGTTGAACTCCGTTATAACTGATTCATACTCTGCGATTCATCACTACTCATGGAAAGCGCATCTCTACCACACCGTTTTGCGCGTTTGGCGGCGTGCCGGCGTGAATTCCGAAAAACAGCGGGTGATCTTTGGCGACATCCGTCACCGTATAGGAAAATGCGCCGTCGCCGTTGTTGGGGCGTATCAACCCGGCGGTGTTTCCGCCAAAGCGCGTGAGCGTAAATACGGCATTCGACGGCGCACCGGACGTCCTCGCTGCGACCGTTCCTTCGCGCGTTGCTGCAATCACGAATATGAGATCGGCCTCCTGTGGGGTGACGTTAAAGGGGTCTTCCACGTTCTCACCCGCACCTGTGGCGCCTGGATACTTGATGAGAACCACGCCCTTTGCGGACGTATTTGCGCCCGTCGTTCTGATCGATACCATCCACGTGTCGCTGTTGCGCACATCGGCATCCGTGATATCAAGAAGCGCCGGTGTGAACACACCTCCGCTCAACTGTCCCTTTGCCACTGCATTGCCGGCGCCTGTCAGAATCTGAAACTCCACCGAGTCTGTGGCGTTTGCCAGTTTTGCGGCTACCTCGATCCGTCCCGGTCGCGTAATGCGCAACACGTAGGATGTGTTATTGCCGCCTTTCATAGTGAGCGGCGCACGCCACAGCGTCGTCGCGCCTCCTGGCGTGATCGGCGGCGTCGGGGTGACAGTCGTCCCGCCCAAACCCTGGCTGATGACAATTGCGCCGACGATCAGAACGATCACTGCAACCGCCACGACCGGTATCCACCATGGAAACGGCGCCGGCTTTTTTACTGCCAGTTGCGCCAGCGTAATTGTGACACTCGGGCCTGTCATCAGCGTGTCGTCGGGGTTGGCGTCATCCCAGACCGATAGCGCAAACGTGTAGCTTCCTGGCGCGGCTGTATCCGGCGCTTCGATCTGGATCGTGTACTGCTGAACACCCGCGATGCCATACTCCCTGTACCCGGCGGGATCAAGCGTGAGCCACGCGCTATAGGGGGCGGACTGATCCGGGAGCGGAACAGGCCGAGCGTCCGTCCGTCGTAGCGGGCGGCCGCTGATATTGGTGACTGTGTATTGCACGACGCCCTTGCGATTTTTATCAAGGACGATCGCATTTGAAGGCGGCGATGGGATGTCAAAGAGTTTATCGGGCATTACGGGTCACATACCTCCAACTGACACAACAACTTGAATTTTGCCTCATTATCAGGGCATCAGGGCAGATACTGCACTTCTGCGGTCACATAGACAGGTTTCTCATATTGCACGATGCGTTCCACCACATCGCGATACGCCGAGGCCTCCTTCGGCGCGACGATGCGAATGTGAAATGGGATCGGGAGGTCATTCGACCCCTGCGGCCGTTCCTCAATGCGGAAACCGCTTACGCCCGTGGCGGTTTGCAGAAAGAACAGCAGCGCCTCGGCCGTGCCGCGCCGTTGCGACAACAATGGCGCGCCGGCGACGAGGGCGCGCAACCGTCCTAGGTCGATGGGCAACTGTGACAGCCACTCTCCCGTGGTAGGTGATTGCAGCAACCAGCCCAGGTCGACCCAGATCGCCAGGAATCGGACGAACTCCGGCTCTGCAACGGTCGGGTTGAAATAGGCCCACAGACTCGCCAGCACGCGCTCATCCGGCTCGTGCAGGCCGGACATCACTTCCAGGAGGGCGTAGAGCGGCGAGCCCTTCAATGTATCAGGGTCGCACACACTGGTGCGCTGAAAGATGCCGGGCAGCAACCGCTCAATCTCGGATCGTTTCATTTTCTTCGCTCACCTGTATGTCATGATCGCCTGACACAAACAGCCAGTTGTCGGGCAGCGTCACATTGTCGATGCTCGTCTTGTCGCGCGCAGGCGTGTAGGCGTCGCCGCCGTCCCGGCTGATATACACGCCGGTGCTGCCACCCATCATGATGATGGATGTGTCGCCAGTGGGCGAGGTCGCGACCGTTTCAATGCGCTGAAACTGGGTATTGACCCGACCGGCGCCGGTGATCTGTTCGGTGGGCAATCCACTGCGGATCATATCCGAGGGCTGCCAGGCCGGACTGGTATCGGATGTGTCCAGCCGCAAGACGCCCGCCCGGCGCGAGGCGGCGAACACCTCCGAGCCCTGGAACGCCAGTTCCAGACAGCTCCCGCCAACCCAGCGCGATCCAAATGCGTTCCAGCTATCGGGCGGATACTGTGTCCCGCGCAATTCCCAGCGCCAGCAGCCGTCCCCAGGGACATCGCCTTCCGCTGCAGCGCCTGCCCACAGGAAGGCGCGCGAGCCTTGCACCTGCACAGCCAACGAGCGAATATTTTTTCCCTTCAGCGTTGGCACAGTGGCCCCTGGAATCTCAGCAGGGTGGAAAGTGCCCGTCTTGCCGCCATCGCTCGAAATGTAAATGCCGCTGCTTCCATCGGCGACAAGAGCCACATTTGTAATACCGAGTGCATCTGTATAGGAGACGACGGAGTTAAATCCCTTGTCCTGGGCGAGACCGCGGTCAACCAGAAGCTGCACCGGGTTATGTCCTGGTCGGACATCGAGTTCAAACAGCCCCTTCTCGGTGGCTAACAGCAGGTACGGTGTGTTGTCGCGCTTCGTCCATGCCATATCCTGCACAATGGCGCTGATCGACCAGCCGGGCATTTCCCAGTTTTCACCGCAATCACGCGAGATCACTACGCGCGATCCCGCGCCGTTGGTGAAGCGGCTGGCGATTGCAATGAACCCCGGTTGAGCTGCGCCGCAGGCTCTGACTACGCTCACTACCTCGCTACTCGTCAAGAGCCCGACGGCTTCCCAGCCGTAGCCATCGTTGAGCGATCGGAATATTGTCGCTCCACTGCCTGCATACCAGGTTCTGGGTTGCGCGCCATCCGGCACGATGGAAAGCGTCGCCTGATCGGGCGCCTGATCCACCACCAGCCGGAGCTGTTCGACGTAACTCACTCCCGGCTCGCGCAGGACGAGGTCGTAGATGACCGAACTGCGCAACGCCCGACCGAACTGCCCGCTGTATGGGCTGATAGTCGCGTTCAATCGGTCGATCAAGCGCTTTTTCACGCTGTCGGGGTTTTCCTCGCGACGGACAACCACATGCGCGGTGACGTGAACGACCTTAAAGCGAACCCAGTTGACCACACAACTGATTCCGAGTGGACGCCGCCCGTCAATCGCCTTCTGTGCCTGCGTGAGGATGTCAGGGTTCTGATAGGTATTGATAGTGTCGATTGTCAATGGGACGCCGTCAGGCACGCTCGGCGCCAGCAATACCTCAACCGTGCCCGGTTCTGCAAATGACCATACTTCTTTGCGTGTATAGGCGCGCGCGCGTTTTACGGCTGGCGAACTATTCAACGCAGTGACCTCAAAGTCGCCTGCCGTCACCGCCCGCTGCAGAGAGCGAAATTGCTGCGGCCCGCGGAGGAGAGCGTTCTCCAGCGTTTCCACAGCCCGGCCGCCGTACGAGGGGGCGGGGTTGGCGACCTGGATGCCGCTGAGGTTCATGACAGTCGTCAGCGTTCCCGCTGCCACGTTCCCTTCAGCGCCGCCGCCGCTGCGGTACCACGCGCGGATCTGCCGCCCTTTGACGGGCGCAGCCGCCATGCGCGCGGGGGTGTCGGTCAGCGCCGTTGAACCTTCCGCGCCCTGCGCGGTTTTCTGTTCGATGCGCAATGCCGGCGCGAAGAAGATCGCCCCGGATGCGCGATCGACAGTGTAGATGGCGTCGTCCGGCCCGGTAGATTCGGCGAAGCTCTCCGCCTCGCGCCAGAGACGATACGTCTTACCGTCATACTGGATAGCGGGGGCCCGTGAAGTAATCTCTCCGGGCAACGCTTCGACGCCGATGACCAGCTCGATCTTGTCGGCCATCGGCGCAACGATCGGAGGGCGTTTCACTACACACGAAAGCCCGGGTTGTCCCGTGCCGGTTCCGAGCAATTCCGCCTCAATGGGGCGGCAGTGATACGCGGCAATCTGTGTTTTGGCAATGCCTGTCGGAATCGTCACCGGTTCAAGCGTCACAAAGATGGGAGCGCTTGTCGCGGTTCCGCCGCGGCCGGTGGTCACGCTGGTCCCGCGCGGGATGACCACATCACGGTCTACTGCGCCGGCCCGGCTGAACTCCAGCATCACGCCGGCAGCCGCTGACGAATACAGGTGGATGCCAAGCAGGCGCAGGAACTCGATGTACACCTTCTGCGGCACCCGGTTCAGCCGGTAGATCATGACCTCGGTCAGATGCGCAAACAGTTCCAGCAGAATGATGCCGGGGTCGCTCGGGGTGAGGTCAGTCCATTCCACCGTCGATTGGGAGAACTGCGTGAAGCGTTCCTTAGCCTCATTCAGCAATTGGTCAAAATTGCGATCGTCCAGGTTAGGAGTTGGAATATCAACCATCAGATTTTCTCTCCGGCCAGACTGACGGCGATGGTCAGGGGTTCGATGTGCAGTGTCGCGCGGACGCGATACGCCAGTTGGATGTTCAGCTGTTCCGGCGCCTCTGGGTCGCGCCCGGCGTCCAGCGCCACGATGTCAACGCGTGGTTCCCACTTTTCGATGGCGCGACGGATGTAGTGGATCGCCAACCCGGCCGTAGTGTCATCGTTAGGCGAGAAGATCAGGCGATGCAGATCGCACCCATAGTCCGGGCGCATGATGCGTTCTCCCGGGATGGTGAACAGCAGGATCAGAATGGCCTGGCGGATGGCCTCGTTGCCATCGACCATGCCGATCCCGCCACGCGCCGATAACTGCAAGCCGGGCGCAACCGGCGCTGTGTCCATCATGACGCCGCTAGAGGACGCGTAGTAGTCCTCCATGTCGGGCAGGATGAATTGCCAGGCGCGATAAGGGGTGCGTTTGTTCACGCGGCGCCCTCTGCCAACAGATCCTGGCCAGGAGTGCGCACTTTGTATTGCACGTTGGCGCCCGCCCAGTCCGTCAGCCCGGTGACGGCATCAAGGCATATGCGATGCCCGTCGATGCGGACGAGATCCGAGTACCCGCTGGTGACTTTGAGCGACAGGGTGCATGGCTTAATCGTCGGGGTCGCCATGGTGCAGCCCTTGATTGCCTTGCGTTCCGGGTCGGCCTCCACCAGAATCGGGCGACCAGCGATCGTCACCCACTTCTGGCTGGGCTGGTTAGTCACGATGCCGGTCTGATGATTGCACACCAGCACCGCTTGATCGGTCAGTATTTTTAGTAATTGCATGCTTATGCCCTGTTGAAGTCAATCGCTGCCGCGCTGATGGCGATCTGCTTGCCCGGCGCATCGATCTGCAGGTCGGCTGCGGCGTGAAAGCGCACTCCACCCGGCGCCAGGTCGATGAAGCTGCCGCTGTTATTTTCAAGATGAAGCGTGCCATTTGAGTCATCCATGCTGATGCGTTGGCCCTGCGGCGTCACAAACGTAAATCGCCGGCGCGCGCCATCGACGATGCCCACGTCGGGCGGTGATATCTGTCCATAGAATCCGCCCAGGACGACGCCATGCGCCGGGTCTTCGTGCGCCAGCAGCATCAACACCAGGTCGCCGGCGGCGGGCAGCGCGATCACGCCTTTGTTCGGCCCCGCGCCGGGGACGACCACACCCACCCAATCGGTTTCGACATCGGCGAAGGTAAGGAGCTTGACCCGCACGCGCCCTTGTTGAAAGGGATCATCAATCGCGCTGATGACGCCGGGGGTGACGATTGTGCCAACCGGGCGCGCGACAGGCACAGGCGGGCGTGTGGATATTTCCGTCACATAGCCCATGCGGGAATCGATGGAGTGCGTCGCTTCCGACAGCACATAGCGCCCGCTGACCTCCTGCGCAACGCCGCTGACGTCGATGCGCGTGCCGGGTCGCAGGCGCGGGTCCCCATCGGCCACACCCCACAACGTCACTTCCGTCGCCGCGCGCTGATCCAGGTCGGCCTGGGCAAGCTGCCCGGCGTGGATGTCGTTCTGCGCGATCGCATCGACGATGGTTCGATCTGCTGCGGCAGGAGTGGCGGAAACGTTCGCCGCGCGATTCGCGCGTGGACTGGTTGCGCTGCCCCGGAATGACTCGCCTTCGGTTGGGAACCATCCCTGCGCCTGGACGCCGATCACGGCGGCATCGGTGTTTATCTCGATAGTCGCCTCGAACAGCGTATTGCCCAGTCCCAGCGCTATGGGAGCACCCATACCCTCAAGCGTCAGCAGATGCAGCGCGCCCTCACGCGCGCTGAGATATAAACCAGAGCGTTCAGCCAGACGCACGAGAAACTGCCAGTCAGTCTCGCGCCCCTGGATCAACCACTGGTATTCGGCGCCGTCATCTGTTGCCTCAACGCTTAACCCGATGTCGGCGCACACTTCGCGCGCGATATCGGCTACGGTTTTACCGGCGAATGTCCGCACCGTTTGGCGCTTGCGCAGGCGATGCAGTGCGTCGTAGGCGCGCACGCGCATCTGGCGCTCATTGGAAGCACTGTGCAGATATTCAACGGCGGTGACCTCGCCGCTGAACAGCACCGTTGTGTTTGTGCTGACCGTCACCGCGAGTTCAGCGCCGGGGCGAAGGCGCGAATCGATTCGCACTGTCTCTGCGCCAAGGCCAAAAGTGAGTTCACATTGCGCCGGGGCTGAGAGCCGCTGGGCAACATGCACCTTTTCCAGCATCCGCAGAGAGTCCGAGTCAGCCGGGCTGCCACTCACTGTCAGCGTGACCTCGGGCAGTGTGCTAATCCTCGGCGCCATCAGTCACTCCTGGAACCTGCGGGATGCGCAAGAGGGTTCCTGTATCCAGGCGCAGAGGGTCATCGATATCGTTGATCTTGGCCAGCAATCGCCAAATCGATGAGTTCTTGAAATAGCGATACGCGATCTCATCCAGGCGCTCAGAGGAGCCCGCATCTGCGCCGCTCGCGGCGACGTTTTCGTCACTGCCGCCCAATATCTCGTGCATCATGCCCGAATCGTCCGAGGGCGTATCGGACTGAGTTTTAGCCCACTCATCCAGCAGGGTGTTGGGCAAGCCGCCGCCTTTCTCGATCTCGCTGGCCGTCTGGCGCGCGGGTTCGTTCACACGCACCAGGCGCAGGCGCAACCACGACCGTTGTGGAGCGCCGCCGGGCGTGAACTCCTCCAGCCGCTCGGCAATGGCAGCCACGATGGCAGGCACGTTCCACGACTTGCCCCACACAAACCGCACGAGTGGGGGTTGGCGATAATTGGCAGAGCCGGAAGGCGTCGCGCTATTCTCCGACAGGCTCCACAAGGGGGCGGTCAGGTCGCGCACATCGTCGGATGTGATGGACGATCCCGCCAACTGGACATCGAAGAGCAGATCAAGTTCGAGTTCGGTGTGTCCCCCGCCGGTGTACAACAGCGTGTTCTCAATCTGCCCGGCCCCGGTCAGTTGCCCGCTCACGGACTGGCGCGAGCGCAACCCGGCTATTCGCCGTACGACCAGGCTTTCCGGGTTCAACAGGCACCCGATGCGCTGGTTGGTTTCCTCGATCAGGAAGGCGGCGCGTTCCATGGTCAACGGCTGAACCCTCAGCCTATGCCCTCCTGCTCACGCGCCAGCCGGCGCGCGTGCTCGTTCTCGCGGCTCTCGCTTTCGCTGTCTGCATCCTCCGCCCATACATTTACCGGGAGTTCGGGCCACTGGTTTGGTTGCGGGGCCATTGGCTCAAAGGGTTCGGCGGGTTTAGCATGACCCACTGGCGGCGCATCCATGCGTCCACGCCTGACTGCTACGATGGGTTGATGACTGCCGCGACTATCGCCACGGGCAGCGCGCCGCGACGTGGCTGCCATCGTTCTTGGCAAATCGGGCGCCGCTTGACGCTGTGGTCGCGCGCGTTCAGCCGTTCCCCCATCCACCTCCACAGGCTTTCTCGCTACAGGATGCACGATTGTCGGCGCTGCCCGCGCGGCAGTCCCGATCGTCGTCCGCCGTAGCAGGCGCATATCAGCCAGTCTCCTTTTGGAAGTCGAGCCTTCAGGCGGTCGCACAGGGCTGTTGTTCACCCCCGCGTTGGAGGCCGAGCCTTCAGGCGGACGCACAAGGCTGTTGTTCACCTTTGCATTGGAGGCCGAGCCTTCAGGCGGAGGTTGCATCTCCCCACGACGAATCGCGCCACTTGCCTCATCCACCACCCGCTCACGATGACCCGCCACACCATCGCGCTTCACCCCTGCATTGGAGGCCGAGCCTTCAGGCGGATGCGTCACCCTGTGACGAATCGCGCCACCCGCCCCATCCTCCACCTGCT
>Ga0114951_10002176_pt1 | contig 22668 bp, 19 predicted proteins | sample AM7aDNAmetaG_FD_88677 | JGI IMG/M metagenome (GOLD analysis project Ga0114951, IMG submission 88677) | Freshwater microbial communities from Finland to study Microbial Dark Matter (Phase II) - AM7a DNA metaG | ecosystem: Environmental > Aquatic > Freshwater > Lake | place: Finland: Lake Alinen... | reverse complement strand
GATTCCCTGGATATATCTGACGAGCAGAAAGCCCTGTTGCGCCGCGCCTTGATTGTCGAGCCATTGCCGTTTGTGAAACGCGTGGTGTATATCTCGACGCCCCACAGGGGAAGCTTCCGGAGCAGCTTATGGATACGAAAAATAGCACAAAAAATTATCAGCCTGCCGTCTAATATCGTTACCTTCCCCCTGAACGCATATTCATTTCTCAAAGACGATGTCAAGAATATGTTCGGCGACAGGATTCCCGTCACAAGCCTTGACAGCATGTCGCCCGGCAATCCGGTTATGAAAGAACTGGCAAATATCCCGCTGGCTCAGGGAGTGAAAGGAAACTCCATCATCGCGGTAAAAAACCCCGAAGACCCCAAAGAGCAGTGGAATGACGGCGTCGTTGAATATTCAAGCGCACACTTGGATGGCTTGGAATCGGAATTCATCGTCCACTCAGGTCATTCGTGTCAGGGGCACCCGCTCACCATCGAGGAGGTTCGCAGGATACTGATCGAACATGCGGTATCCGCAGGGGCAATACCAAATCCCTGAAGAAAAAAAATTCACCCGGGAATCACTTAAACTTCTTTGTATGTTGAAAAAGTCAATCGACAGCTATCTGGCGCAGAAATATTTGTTTCAGCATGTTCTTGCAGGCGTTTTGTTTACAGCCGGCGAATTGCCACCCGACCCGAGGAAGCTGGAGATGGGCAAAACTACCCAAATTCAAAAAAAGGTGAAACTGTACGCTGGTAGCGGTTGGTCAAAATTAGATCCGCCCAACCAACCAGTATGATATAATAGAATTAATATCGAACATCCACTACGGCGAACTTTGTCGAGCTTACAATCCCGGTGCTGGAAGTATTGTAAAAGGAGAATTTCATGGGTTCACTGACAATTTCACTGCTCTGCTTTGCCTGTATTGTCTGCGGGGCGTTGATCGGCCTATGTATCCGCAGAGTGCTCCCTGAACATCATTTAAGCGAGACGACATGGGATTCCATAAAGATCGGCACAGGCCTGATAGCAACGCTTACCGCCCTTGTGCTTGGCTTGCTGGTCAGCTCGGCAAAAAACTCCTACGATACGTTAACTTCGGAGATTGCACAGGCCGGCGCAAAAATTATTCTGCTTGACCGTGTTTTGACCCGCTATGGTCCGGAAACAAAACCTGCGCGTGACGAATTGCGCCGATGCATTGCTTCCGGGCTCGAAAGGGTACGGCCCGAAGGCGATGGGGGGCAATCCGGTGTTCGCACCCTTGAGCATAGAACCGGAGTTGAAGAAGTGCATGATATGGTGCGAAGGCTATCGCCGCAGAATGAGTATCAGCGATTGATTCTAGCGCAGGCAATGGGAATTATGGGCGAAATCACGCAAGCCCGCTGGCTGGTGTTTGAGCAGCTTCATGGCACCCTGCCCAAGCCGTTTCTCATAATTCTCGTGCTGTGGCTCACTGTTTTTTTTGTATGCTTCGGCCTGCTCTCCGAGGCTAATTCGACGGTAATTGCGGTCATCTTCGTCTGTGCACTGTCTGTGACCGGAGCAATTTTTCTTATACTGGAGATGAACAATCCGATGCAGGGGATGATTAGAGTTTCACTGGATCCGCTGAAATATGCCCTTATCCAGCTTGGACAGCAGTAGGATGGAGCCGCGAAGCCTGTCTGGCGGAATTGAAACAGATAAAAAAAAATAATAGATTGTGCCCACCCTTGTATAATTCCTCTTTGGTAATCGGTGGCTGTTGTCCCTGATTGTTTGTGTCGGCGTGTCGCAGTCGAAACGGTATACACAATGGAAAAAGCCGGCAAATGAAACGCATAAATAAAGTTCTTATTGCCACTGTAGCCCTGCTGTGCTTTAGCGCGGGTGTAAGCCATGCCTTCCTGGTCTGGAAGGCGCGCAATGTTATGGTGCCCATGCGCGACGGCGTGAAGCTTGCCGCCGATATCTATTTTCCCCTTTCCTTTAAAAAGGCGCCGGTAATTTTCATACGCACCGTGTACGGCAAGGCCAACGGCATGCCGGTAGGCAATACCGGAGCAGCCCTTCTGTTTGCCCGAAGCGGCTATATAGTCATCGTGCAGGACGTGCGCGGCCGGGGTCGCTCGCACGGGGAGTTTTACCCGTTCATTAATGACGGAGCAGACGGAGCAGACACCATTGCCTGGATACGCCAGCGTCCGTGGTTCAACGGCCGCCTGGGAACAATGGGGATTTCCTTTCTGGGTATAGCGCAGTGGTTAGAAGCGCCGGGGCAGAACATAGAGGCCATGTACGGCTTTTTTGCCTCGGCCGATATTGAACGGGTCATGAGCCGGGGCGGGCAGCTCAATCTGCTGACCGTGTTCAACTGGGCCATGCTGCTGGGGGAAGGCAAAAATATGAACCGGCGGGCGATATTAACCCTTGATCAACTCGCTGTCTATCTTGACACACTGCCACTTGACGCCGCCGACGATAAGGCCCTGGGTGATGTGAACTATTATAATGATGCCCTTGACACGACCGGCATCTTTGAGCTGCTTGGATCAATTGACATTACGGGTAAATTTCCTCAGATAACAGCGCCGGTGTTTTCAGTTGCCGGCTGGTATGATATGTTTCTCGGGCCGCAGCTTCTGGACTATCAAAGAATGCTTGAGCAGGGCGGGGGTAATGCCAACCGCTCCATTCTGATTGTTGGCCCCTGGGGGCATGGCCCAGCAGGAGACGGCTCGGTGGAGTTTGACAATTCCTCTTTTGCCGCTGCCGCAAACGAGGCCGCGGTCTCGGCCTGGTATGACTACTGGCTGCGGGACAGCGGTTCAATTGAAGCCATGCCCCGTGTGCTCATCTACGTGATGGGCACAAATGTCTGGCGCACCGAGTATGAATGGCCGCTGGCCCGCACCGAGCATAGGCCCTATTACCTGCATTCCGCAGGCAGCGCCAATACTGCCACCGGCGACGGCAGCCTTTCAACAGACAAGCCGCAGAACGGCGAACAGTCCGATAACTACACCTACAACCCCTTAGATCCCGTTCCCACACTCGGGGGGAATAATCTTATAACTAATGTCGGCCCGTATGATCAGCGGTCTGTGGAGGAGCGCCAGGACGTGCTCTGCTACACCACAGGTGTGCTTGCGGAAGATTCGGAGGTTACCGGCCCGATCAGCGCGGTCCTCTATGCGGCAACCGATGCCCTTGATACTGATTTTACCGCGAAGCTTGTTGATGTGTATCCCGACGGCAGGGTTATTAATATTCAGGACGGCATCGTGCGTGCACTCTACCGCAATAATGATCCGCTGAACCCCACGCCGCTCACTGCCGGCGCGGTAGAGCGCTATGACATCGACCTCTGGGCCACCTCGATCGTTTTTAGAAAAGACCACCGCATCCGCGTAGAAATTTCAAGCTCCAATTTCCCACGCTATAACCGCAACCTCAATACTGGGCAAGAGGTGCCGGGCGCAACCCTTGCTGTTACAGCCCGTCAGCGCATCTTCCATAGCTTGGGGTATCCATCCCATATCCTGCTGCCTGTAATACCCAGTTCGGGAACGCCTTAATTTGTGGCTGTATGCTCCCTGATAAGAACTCGCTTTGAGATGGGTAGAATATAATAGGCCCAAGAAACAGGAAACAGCGCCCTTTACGGATACAACTCGTTCGTCACCAGGCGTTTTACACTTCTCAGTTCTGACTTCTGTTTTTCCGTCTATCTTCTGTCCGCTCCGCAGTTTTGAATCTTGAATCCGGAATTATGAATCTGGAATCATTTCCTCCGAACCGATTTCCAGCTTGCATAGCGGCCAGTTTGAAGCTTATAATGCGCAATAAAAAAGATTTACAATCAGGTCCGGTTGCCAACCCCTATATGCGCCTGTTTTCAGGCAAAGCACAGTATCTAAAAAAAAGGAGATACAACAATGATTGTCGAGCGGCAAAAAAACGAACTGGTCATACGGATACCGGAAAAAATTGATGCCGAGAGTCTTCAAAACTTCATAGATTATCTCAAGGTCAAAACTATTCTTTCAAAAAGCCGTGCCTCCAAATCAGATTCCGCCGGAATTGCCAGTGAAATAAAGCAATCATGGTGGAAAAAGAACAGGGGCCGGTTTGTACAATGAAAATAATAGCTGATACCAATATTATTATCAGCGCCCTGATCAGCCGCAAAGGCAAAGAGTCCGACATTATCCTCAATCCTCTGTATGGTTTTGAAAAATACAGCTGCTTTTTTCTCCGCGATGAAATCCTAAAGCATAAGTCTAAAATCCTGAAGACTTCGGGGCTCAAAGAATCGGAATTTCTTGATGTGTATTTCAATATCACAAAAAGAATCCATTTTATTGATGAAAAGCAGATCCCCGACTCTCTATGGCAAAAAGCTTTTTTCTATACAAGGGGAATCGATGAAAATGATACGCCTTTTGTAGCACTTGCTTTATACCTTAATGGATATTTATGGACAGGCGATAAAAAATTGATCCGGGGCATAACTGAACGCGGATTTAAAACTGTTTTCACAACAGCTGACATCTTAAACCAGCCCCTGTGATGGGACTTTAGAACCGCCTTTTATTCTGCCTTCTGTCCGCTCCCAGTTTTGAATTTTGAATCCGGAATTTTGAATCTCCCCACTCCAAACTTCAGGGCGCAGGCCCCGCACCCCTACATTTTCAATCTTGAATTTTGAATCCGGAATCTTGAATCTTTTTACTCCGAACTAATAGCGCATTATCCCTTTGCATATTAAAAACAATCATTGTATAAAAATCTTACTTTTTTTGTGTTCCGGCTAAAACACTGCTTCAAGGGGGTTCTTAGGCATGTCTTTTCATTTTTCATTGCATCGATTTTATTGTGGTGGTGCTACGGTTGCAGGCTTCGCTACGCCCATGTATTTGCTTACCGGTTGATCTAAGTAAAACAGGCGAGTGAATTTTGTGCAATTTTTCAACAACGCCCCCCTAATTGATAGAGGTAATACGAGTGTCACGACTCACTGATTTGATTTCGCAAGTAAAAGCCAATGATTCAGAGCTTGGCAATGAACTGGAACGGGAGTTTAAGACGCTTGCGTCCCGCCGCTCCTTTGGGCTGAATTTTGAGCGGCACCTCCCGGAAAGCGTTGAACTGCCGGGGCGTCCTGTGCGCAAGGGGGACAAAGTGCGTATTTTGCCCTCGCGCGGCTCGACCGTCAAAAGCGATCAGCAGCTTTGGAAGGTACTCCGTCTTGAGCGTTTGGGCGGCAAGCGCGTAGCCCAAGTAGAATTGATAAGCGCAACCGCGCCAGAAACGCAACAGGTGGCCATCGAAGACCTTGTCGTGGTCGCGGAGTTTCGAGACTACATCTACCCTGGACTCGTCAGTACCGGAAAGGTGGAGCAAGGAGGTGACAAGCCCTATCACACCGTGATCAACGGCGAAAATTTCCATGCACTGGAAGCGCTAACCTTCACCCATCGGGGCAAGGTTGACGCAATTTATATTGATCCGCCATACAATACCGGTGCGAAGGATTGGAAGTACAATAACGACTATGTGGAGTCAGAGGATCTTTACCGGCACAGCAAGTGGCTTGCTTTCATGGAACGAAGGCTTAAAGTTGCCAAGGAACTGCTCAACCCAGCCGATTCGGTACTGATAGTCACGATTGATGAGAAAGAGTATCTACGGTTGGGTTTGCTGCTGGAGCAGACATTTCCGGAAGCTGCGGAAAACATGCAGATGGTGTCGCTTCGAATTAACCCCTCTGGAGTTGCGCGCGGTGGTGAATTTCGCAGGAGCGATGAATATGCGTTTTTTCTCCGACTTGGAAATCAGAGAGTTGAGCCTTACGTTCTAGGTGAGCAGTGGCTGATTGAACAGCGCCGAAAGCATATCCATGGACCGGAGTGGAACAAGTTACGCCGCACAGGTACGAACACAGCGAGATCAGACCGACCTAATCTGTTCTATCCCCTGTTCATTGATCCAGATGCAGGTGTGCTCGTTGACATTGGCGGATCACTGCCGTTGAATGAATCAATCAAAGGCGTTGTTGCACCAGAAGGTCTCCTAGCCGTATGGCCGATTCGCGCCGATGGTTCAGAAGGAAACTGGCAGATAGGTCCCCAGGCAGTTCGGGCGGCTAAAGCGAAAGGGTACGTACGCCTCGGTAATCGAACAAAGACTGGGTATGCCGTCTATTACTTAAAAACCGGGGAGCAACGAAAAGTTGAGTCTGGCTACTTCGCTAGTTCTGGCAGGCGGCCAGACGGTTCGCTTATTCTGGAGCGAGGGGAAGGAGATGAGCTTGGAACAGTGCCTTCGACCCAATGGGTGGCAAGCAGTCATGACGCAGCGACACACGGTTCAAGATTGCTCGGGGGGATACTCCCTAGTCGTCGCTTCCCCTTCCCCAAATCACTGTATGCCGTTGAGGATGCGCTCCGTTTCTTTGTCGCCAACAAGTCTGAAGCCATCGTCCTCGACTTCTTCACAGGTTCCGGAACTACCGCCCATGCCCTGATGCGCCTGAACCGCCAGGACGGCGGCCGCCGTCAGTGCATCTCAGTGACCAATAACGAAGTCGCCGCCGATGAACAAAAAGCTTTGCGAAAGCAAGGGTTACGCCCCGGCGATGCGGAGTGGGAGAAATTGGGTATCTGCGACTACATCACCAAGCCGCGCATCGCGGCGGCGATTACAGGCAAAACTCCTGAGGGAAAGGAGCTTGAAGGCGAATACAAATTCACCGACGAATTCCCAATGGCCGATGGCTTTGAGGAAAACGCAGAGTTCTTCACCCTCACCTACGAAACCCCGGTTGCAGTGAGCCATAACCACGCCTTCGCCCGGATTTCGCCGCTTCTTTGGATGCGGGCAGGCAGCGAGGGACGGCGGATCGAGAAGATCCCCAAAAAGGGTTGGGGTGTGGTCGACACCTACGGGCTGCTCACCGATCTGGATCAAGCCGCCGCGTTCAACAAAGCGATTGAGGCAAAAAGCACCATCCGTATTGCCTATATTGTGACGGACGATGAACGCCGCTTTCAATCCGTTGCCCGCCGTTTGCCCGATGAGGTCGAGCCGGTGCGCCTTTATGAATCCTATCTCACAAATTTTCGCTTTTCGATGGGACGATAAGACATGAAATTTACGCTCAAAGATTACCAGGATGACGCTGTCAAAGACGTTCTCGTCAACCTCAAGAAAGCCCAGAGGCGATGGCATGAAGACGCTGACAAGCACGCTTTCTCACTGACCGCGACTACGGGCGCGGGCAAGACCGTCATGGCCGCCGCCGTATTCGAGGCGCTGTTCTTTGGCGATGATGACTACGACTTTGAGCCCGACCGTGGCGCGGTGGTGATCTGGTTCAGTGATGACCCGTCCCTGAACGAGCAATCGCGTTTTCGTTTGATGGAAGCCTCCGACAAGCTGACGATCTCTAACCTTGTGAATGTCGGGAACACTTTTTCTCAGGAAAAGTTCGAGGCCGGGAAAATCTACTTCCTCAATACTCAGAAGCTGTCTAAAAACAGCCTTTTGGTGCGCGGGGATGATCCCGACGATCATGCGGTTGCGACAGATGGTCGACAAATGCGGCTTATGCCGGACCTGCGCGCATATACGCTCTGGGACACCATACAGAACACGGTCGAAGACCCGGACTTGACTCTTTATCTCATGCTGGACGAAGCGCACCGCGGTATGAAGGAAGGCGGACGTTCGCGCGAGGACAGCAAACCCACCATCGTTAAGCAACTCATCAACGGCAAAGGCAGCGTTCCGGGCATTCCCGTTGTCTGGGGGATTTCTGCCACCGTGGAGCGGTTCAACGAAGCCATCAAAGGCATGGAAGGCCGCGCGACCCTGCCCAACGTGGTCGTGGATTCAAAAAAAGTTCAAGAGTCGGGCTTGCTGAAAGACACCATCAATCTCGATGTGCCAGACGAAATTGGAGATTTTTCGACGGTCCTCTTGCGCAGGGGCACGGACAAGCTGCGCGAGATTTCAAGGGCTTGGGAAGAATACGCGAAGCAGCAAGGGGACACGAACATTGTTCTGCCGCTCATGGTGCTACAGGTGCCCAATTCGCCCGATCACAACGAGATTGGCAAATGGCTGAAAACGATATTTGATGCCTGGCCTGAACGGCCACACGGCAGCGTTGCCAACGTCTTCGGCGAGCATAAGAACGAAAACTTCGGAGGCTACAGCGCACCTTACATTACCCCTGAACGGGTGCAGGAGTCTAATTGGGTTCGCATCCTCGTTGCAAAGGACGCCATCAGCACCGGCTGGGACTGTCCACGCGCAGAGGTGATGGTTTCGTTCCGGGCCGCATCGGACAAAACGCATATAACACAACTCCTGGGCCGCATGGTGCGCACCCCTCTCGCCCGCCGCATCCCGGGCAACGACCGTCTGAACGCAGTGGATTGCATCTTGCCGCATTTCAACAAGACAACCGTGGTGTCGGTCGTAACGGCACTGATGACAGGCGGCGACACTGGCGAAGAACTCCCTGGCCGCCGTGTCCTGATTAACCCACGTGAAATGAAGCCAAACCCGGCGATCCCTGCTGAGGTTTGGGATAAGCTGCTTTCGTTGCCCTCACAGACCTTGCCCAAACGGCAGGCCCGGCCGGTCAAGCGGCTGACTGCACTGGCTCATGAACTTGCCGCTGATGATCTTCTTGCCGATGCCGGAAAGATTGCGCATCGCGAGATGCACAAAGTTTTGGACGGGGCGCAAGTTCGATACGCCGATGAAATCAAAAAAGCCCGAGACGCTGTCCTGACCGTAGAAGGAAAAACGGTGAAGGCCGATGTCGAAACCAAGGCAATGTCTTTTAACGAATTTATCGAGGCAGCGGACTATGCTGTCATAGAGGATGCCTATAAACGCGCAGGCCGCATTATTACCCCTGATCTGGCGAGGACCTACTGCGAATATTTGGCAAGCAAAGCGCCTGAAGATGAAGAACCAGAAGAAGCGCTGATTGAGGCCCATACCGTTGTCGCGGCAATCGGCCTCGTCGCCGACATCAAGGACTATTTGGAAAGCGAAGCTGAGAAGCTCTCAAATCAGTGGCTGAATGAACATCGCGTGGCGATCAGGAGCCTGGGCGATGAACGGCAGGATGTCTATCGCGAAATTAGGGAAATGAGCGCCGAACCTCTCGATGTCGATCTGGCACTGCCCAAGATGTGGCTGCAACCAACAACCGCCCGTGAGCCGGATGGCTCCGCGTTTGATCTTCCACGCTTCGAAAAACACCTTCTTTGCGACGAAGACGGACTGTTCCCCGAGCACTTCAATTCATGGGAGGACAAAGTGCTTCTGGCTGAATTGCAACGCGAAAGCACCATTGCCTGGTATCGAAACCCTGCACGCGCCAGTCAGGACTCACTTGGCGTGATCTATGAAAATGATGGTGAATCCAAAATAGTGCGGCCGGATTTCATCTTCTTTGCACGGTTGCCGGATGGCACGATAGCTGCTGACATAGTTGACCCACATGGGCACCATCTTGCAGACGCTTTGCCCAAGCTAATCGGCCTGGCTCAATACGCAGAGGCCAACGGCGCGCTCTACCGACGGATGGAAGTTGTGGCTGAGTTGAATGGCACGTACAAGCTTTTGGACTTAAAGGAAAAAAAGATCAGGGAAGCCGTGCTTTCTGCGACTAGCGCCAAAGCACTCTATGAAAGCTCCTTTGCGGTCGACTATGTGGCTTGATTGATGGCCACACCCGTGACGAGCACAACTTATTTGTAAACATCGATTTCCCCTGGGGCTTGACAGAAAAAGCAACAGCGCCTTTTACGTCTACAAATCGTTCGTCAGCTGGCGTTCTTCACTTCTGACTTCAAATTCCGGCTTTCGACTTTAAGTTTTTCCGCATTCCGTTTTTCTTGTTTCTGCCTCCAAACCCAGTTCGTTGTTAGTTTATTGTTTGTTGTTGAAATTTGATCTTCGACGACTTCGGGCAGATGTAGAATATACAGCTTTCGATAACGCCGGTGCTCCCGAATCTTGTCAAAGTGTTTTGTTTGATTTCTGATGCAACCCGTTATATGCTAAATCTTATACATTCAAATAATTTCTTATGTGCGCTCTTCGCACCAACAACCAACAAAAAGGAGGGAATGGAATGAAAAAGATGTATGTGACTCTGATGGCCGTGGCTTTGATGGCAGTACTGTCTGCCTGTGCGACGACGAAACAGGAGGCTCCTGCAGCGCCTGTAGCTCCTGCCGTGGTCCCTGCCGAAAAGCCTGCCGGAATCGTCGGGCAGACGGTTGTTGAAACAGTCATGGTTGACGCAATCGATTATAAGAACCGTACCCTTGTTCTCAAGGATGCCGACGGCAATTCGCATTTTATGAAAGCCGGGCCGGAAATACGGAACTTTCCCCAGATCAAGGTCGGAGATGAAGTGATTACGGAGCACACACAATCCGTCGCCATTCTTGACGACAAGCCCAAAGGCAAGCCCGCAGGAGGGCAGGCGCAGGCTATCAAGCGGGCTCCCCTTGGCGCCAAGCCCGCCATGGATGCCATAAATGTTATTGGTATTTCGGCAACTGTTGAAAAAATAGATTATGATAAGCGCATGATAACCCTCAAAGGGCCGGAAGGAAAAGTCATCACGACCAAAGTCGACCCCAGTTTAACGAGATTCAATGAAGTGAAAAAAGGCGATATGATCTATATGCAGATCACCGAGGAGTTTGCCATTCGCGTTGAAACGCCGAAAAAATAATGATTTGCTAAACCACTAGGGTAATGCTGTTAACATTTTGTTGATGCCCAAAAAATCAAAGCCTGATTCAAACAAATGAAAGGAACAAAACATGACGATTCAAAAAAGAAACGGGGTATGCTTTTGTTCTCTGATTGCAATGCTTTGCCTGTTTTCAGCCTGCGCAACGATGCAGGCCCGCAGCACGAACACAACGGGATTTCTGGGCGACTATTCTCAGCTCAAAGAGGGCGGAAGCGGCAAGGCCCTGCTTGTGTACATCGACCCCAAGGTTGACATCAAAACCTACAACCGCATTCTCATGGATCCGGTCAAGCTCTATGCCTCACAGGCGAACAGCATGAGCAATGTTTCCGAGCAAGACCGCAAATTGCTTCTAAATTATGCTGATGCCGCCATTCGCGAGCAGCTTGCCAAGGATTATGTTTTCGTGCAAAAGCCCGGCCCCGGTGTCATGCGCCTGCGCATAGCCCTGACCGAGGCTGAAGATGCCAATGTTACCATGGATACGATTTCAACCGTTTTGCCAATAGGCCTTGCTCTGGCCGGCCTTCAGGCAGTTGCAACAGGCTCCTGCTCCTTTGTCGGCTCTGCGGGAATTGAAGCCGAGCTGCTGGACAGTCAGACCAATACGCGCCTTATGGCGGCGGTAGACCGTCAGGTGGGCGGCAAAGTGACCGGCAAGGGCGACAAGTTTGACGAATGGCGCACGGTGAAAAATGCCATCGATTTCTGGGCACAGCGGCTGCAGACGCGCCTGACCGAGCTGCGGGCAAAATAATGCTGCAATAAAAAAGCTTCAAGCCTGCATCCAAACGGGGTGCGCAAGGAGGACGGACATGCAAGAGACGACGACCGTTTATGGAACAATCTATTTCATGGACAAGACAAAAATGACACTGCGATGGCCGCGGCAGGCCGGGAACGATCCTATCGAAATTGCCGCGACAATAAAAAAGGCCTTTGAATCCGATAAAATAATGGCGGAAGTCGAAGGCCGGTTAGTCATTATTCCTGTCAGAAACGTGAAATATATTGAAGTGTCTCCTGCGCCGCAGAAACTGCCCAAGGGAGTGCTGCTCGGCGCAGAGATTATGGGGTGAATGTTTTATCCGGCGTAAGAGTTTAAACGAAATCCTCTAAGAGACGCTCTGGGGATTTCATTTTTGTGTTTTCACACAAGTCATATGTCTTTTGGAGGTCGCAATTCGTGACCTCCAAAAGACACACATTGAGGCTGCGGAATGCGTGGTTTTACTCACAGCCGTTCACTGTCTTTTGATTGCTTGTCAGGGTAAAACGCAAGAATAGAAAACCGGTGATTCCGGCGGCAAGTGATGCAATTATAACTGCAATTTTTGCAGTAATAATCACCTGCTGGTCCGTAAAAGCCAACAGTGTAATGAAAATGGACATGGTAAAGCCCATGCCGGCAAGCAGACCCATTCCGAACAAATCCCTTTTTCGCATGTCCTCAGGAATGGAACAAAAACCAAAAACCGCTCCCAGCAGGGCAGCTAAAAAGATCCCTACGGGCTTCCCGATCAGCAGTCCGAACATTATCCCAAGGCTGTTTGAATTAGACATTAGGCTTGCAGTTACCACAGACACGGAAGGTATTATTAAGCATGTGTTTGCCAGTGCAAAAAGCGGGAGGATTAAAAATGCAACGGGTTTATGTAAATAGCCCTGAAGCCGGTGTGAAGGCGAATTTTCCCCGCCATCGCCGAAGGGAACAGCAAACGCCAGAAGCACGCCTGAAATAGTGGGATGTATTCCGGACCGGTACACAAAGAACCACATGATGAAGCCCAAAAGCAAATAAACCGGGATGCTGTTAAACTTTAATCTGTTTAAAAAAACCATGAACAGAAAAAGCAGGAGAGCAAGCCCCAAGAAGCTTACTGAGAAATCCTTCGAGTAAAACAGCGCAATAATAATAATTGCGCCCAGGTCATCAATAATTGCCACCGCGGTTAAAAATATTTTCAGCGAAGCAGGAACTCTTTTACCGAGCAATGACAGTATGCCTAATGAAAAAGCAATGTCAGTTGCCATTGGAATGCCAAAGCCCTGCTGAAACAGCGTGCCGCGATTGAACCCGTAATGTATGGCTGCAGGCACTATCATTCCGCCAAGGGCAGCAAAAGCCGGCAACAATGCCTTCCTGATGGTAGCAAGCTCGCCAATATAAATTTCTCTTTCAATCTCAAGGCCGACCAGCAAAAAGAACACTGTCATTAAGACATCGTTTATCCAAAATTCAGCCGGCTTAAAGAAAATATCCACATGAAAGGCGCTGATATAAGCTTTCCCGCAAAAAGAATTTGCAAGGCAAAGTGATACAGCCGTGCAGATTATAAGGATTAATCCGCCTGATTTTTCACTTTCAAAAAAAGCTGTGAACTGTTTTGTCAGTCTCATTTTTTATCCAGAAAAAAAGAGCCCATGATCCACCGGCACATGCCAAACCGGCAACCTGCCATAATCACGGGGGAAAAGTATAAATCAACTGTATGCAGGTGTCAACGCCCTGCGCTTGTACAGCGCTTGTTAACACGCAGTAATCTTTGTACTAACCATTATTTGAAGCTCTTACCCCGCTTTTGTACTTAACTAAAAAATTGGTTTACTAACTTTTATATAACATAGTTTGACATAACAAAAGCAAGCTGATATTTAGCAATATATTTATAAAAATAAAAATCCTGCGAGGGTCGGATTAAACAGAACGAATTCGCAAAAAAAGGCCGGTTCTCCGCTGCGTAGGATTAGTCCGGCTAACACAAAGTTCTGCTACAGCACAGTTCAAGGTCGAACCATTTTCCACACCATATGATAAAATAATGGAAGGGTATGATATGCATGCGGACTGGGTTAAGAGACGGGTAAAAGTGTTTCGCAGAATTTTGAACAGCCTAAAATCAGAAGAACAGGATTTCAAGTCCAAAGGCGTTATTGTTAATTTTGAAAATGTCAGAAATGAGATTCAAAAGATTCTTGATGAGGTTGGAAAAATTCCAATCGATGAAACAAAACCGGAAAAGAATGACGAATCCAAAGACTTTTTAAGGAAATCGGGATACGTTATTAGAAAATCGCGCAGTTCATAGTCAGCACCGAAAACCTGTTGCACTAGTGGGCTATGATATTTAAAATTATCAGTTGGGCACCCTCCCTTTCATCCCTAATACATGTGAATTAAGTGCAGCGTATTTCTTCCTCGCCCCCGCGAGGGGGAGAGAATTAGAGGTGAGGGGTGCCAAAATGAATTGTCACAGCCTACTAGCGCTTGGCAACAAACCGGCCAGGCCTGTTTTTTTCTATTTTTCTTTAAAAACATGCACTATTCTTTTTGTTGACGCTCAAACAAAATCAATATACAATAACCACAAAATGAAGGCACCTACGCCCGGAGACTCCCCCCCTCTTTGTCTCTGGGCAGCCTTCATTTTTTTTTGAAAAAACAAACCCATCAAAAAAAGTTCAAAATACAACTGCAGTTGACTGACGAAATGCGGGGGACTCCATGCGTAAATTTTTCAAAAATATAAAACTGACGAATTCGAAAAACCCCATCTTTTATTGCCTGCTCGCCTTTACAATAAGCGGGTGCACCGGGGGCTATCTCGGTTTTTGGAAACAGCAGCATACGCTGAAAAAAGCATTCCGGGAAGAGCCCAGCGCCGAGTTGCTGCGCCAACTTGACCCGCAAAACTGCTTTCTTCTTGCTGGCCGTTTTGCGTTCACGAGTGACTATAATAAGCCGGTGCTGGTTGTGGCCGTCACCGACAGATTTAAAAAGCGCGAGATCGTTGCCCAAAGAATTCTGCAACCGGGCGTCTTTATATATCAGGCCTACCTTCCCGAAGGCCGGTACGACATTTATTTTTTTGCAGACCTTGATGAAAACGGCTTCTTCGATGCCAATGAGATGATCGGCCAGACAGCGGGTGAGCCGATACATATAAATCAGTCTGAAGCTAAGGACGGCCTGGCGGTTCTTGGCCCTGAGTTCACTTTCGATCTCAGCCGCCCGGCAACAACCGAACTCACGGTGAAGGTCAGGGTGCGGGATCAGGCATATGCATTTGATTCTCTTGATGACGAGTTTTTTGATCCCAAATATGGCGTCATGGGCCTGTATAACCCCATGGCCTTCATGGCCCATACGCAGCGGTACGTTTTTTCTCTTGAGAAATTGGACCCGGGAAAAACGATGGTGCTTTTTGTACATGGTGTCCAGGGCACACCCCGGGATTTCAAATATCTGGTTTCTGGGCTGGATACAACCCGCTATCAGCCGTGGTTCTATTTTTATCCGTCAGGCATGCCGCTGCAAAAACTCGGCTCACTGCTTGGGGGCATAATCAGGTATCTTACTGCAGCTGAAAATTTTAATGTGCAGCGCATTATTGTCGTGGCACACAGCATGGGAGGGCTGGTGGCATTATCAGGGCTCAATCAGCTCTGCAGCGATGGCGCTCCGCCCTATTTAAAAGGATATATTTCTTTTGATTCACCCTATGGCGGGGTAGAGGATGCAAAAGCGGGGGTAGAAAAAGCACCCGCTGTCGTGCCTTCCTGGCGCGATGTAGCAACAGGAAGCCAGTTTCTCGAACAGCTCTACCAGGGGGCTGCACCCGGCGCCCTCCCCTTCTATCTTTTCTTCGGCTACAAAACAGGCCACAGCAGCGACGGCACCATCACCCTGCAGAGCCAGCTTGAGCCCAGGGTGCACCTCTCGGCTTTCAAAAGCTACGGCTTCAATGCAACCCACGAGGGCATATTACATGACAAATTAGCCCTTCAACAATTCTACAAAGTGCTTGCAACTCTTGACAACGCAGGCAGGTGACCGGCTTTGCAGCGGGCTGACCGCATGCGCACCAGGTAATCCTTTATAATGCTGAAATGACGGGTTGGAGCACGTTCTGTAAAATAAAGAAACGGCCGATGCATGGTGCTCAGGCCGTTTTTTTTAGATCGATGTGCTAAAGTGTTCTACCGCCTGCCTCTGAACCCCCCCCCACCGAAACCACCGGCACCGAATCCTCCGCCGCCAAAGCGACCGCCTCCGTAACCTCCGCTGGCAGCGGGGCCACCGGAGCCGGAGACGCGCCGCTCACCTTCAGTGCGCGCGCGGTACGAATCATCTAGCTCTCGGGTAGTATCCGTGGAGCTGCTGTCAGCACGATTGCCGAGACGTTTCTGGTTGTCGCCTGAAGTTCCGGATTTGCCGCCGGTTTGAGCGCTGGGCGGAACGTCGCCGCCATTGCGATGGTCCTGAATTTTTTTAACGTCCTTTACCTTTGAATAATTTGTTAAATTCCAATCCCCGGAATCAGAGTCATACTGCTTCCACCCGCCAAGCTCGCGCTTGTACAGGTTTCCGTCTCTGGTGGCATAATGACCATCTTCGGTACGTGCAAACGTGGTATCGCCTACTTTTGTAAATGTTCCATAATCAGAATAGCCCCGCTCGACATACTTGCCGTCATAGGTTTCATGTATGTGGTAGTAATCATCGTCATAGTAATAATAGTCATACGAAGGGTACCAGTAGGCGCCTGCCCAGCCCGGGTACACATAGCCGGTCGTATACACCACGGTATTGGCGGATGTAACAACGGCTCCGTTATAGCCGGATGTATAGCCGGTGTACACGGTAGTGGGCGTTGAGCCGTACACATACACATAGGTCACATAGTGCATGGGAGAGCTCGGGGGAATGGTGTAGATGATCTGCGGCACGCTGGTTGCCACTACCCAGGGGCCTTCCGGCGAGGTGCTGCAGAACCAGACGCCCTTAACAACAGCGTAGTAGGTTTTGTCATCAACGCGAATGACCGGCAGAGCTGCATTGACGGCGTACCGAAGCACGGTGCCTTCTATAGGTTTAAACTGCGGCTGACCATCATAGGTGACCGTTGCACTTGTCGACCTGCTGGTGTTTTGCGTCTGGGGAGTTGTAGCGGCTACCACTGCCTGCCGGGCCTGCGGCGTGCCGGGCACAGCAAACAAAGCCCGGCCTGCAGGACTGCCGGGCGGGATTTTTGCAAAGTCGGGCGGCAAGTCACTGCCGTTCACAAAAGTCCACGGGCCATTGCGCGAAATGGACTTAAACCATCTGCCGTCGATGAGAATAAAATATCTGAGCCCGCTCATATCAAACAGTATGATGTCATTGGTGTTTGCCGTATAGCGCAGCGCTGTACCGGAAATGTCTTCAAGCTGAGGTTCTCCCCGAGTCTGAATAAGGCGTGCGGGAACGATTGAAACATAAATGACCGGAAGCTGGCCCTGCTGCATGGCTTTTTTAAGTTCCGGCGAAACGTTTTCAAGCAGATCGGGCTTTTTGCTTTCCGTCAGCTCTTTTTTAGCAGTGGCAAGGCCCGCGGACGGACTGGATCCAGCCGTCCATGGCCCGTCAAGGGTGGCTGCCTGAACCCAGCGGTCGGAGAGCCATAAATAGTAGGGGCTGCCTGATGGTGCGGCTAGAAGCAGAACGCCCGTATTGATGACCTGCTTGTACTCGGAACCCTGAATATCGCGCAGCACGGGCTTGCCGTCGACAAGCACCAGCACGGAAAGCCTGGTTTCAAAAATTATCCGGGGCGGCGTGTTTTTAACCTGCACGGTTTTGCCCTTAGCGGCGGCATCTGAAACTTCAAGGCTTGACTGCAGACGGTCAAGTCCGATCTGGACAGGGTGGTTCGGTAGGGTTGTCTCAAGGGCTGTTCTGTAGCTCTGGCCATTATCGGCAATGCCTTTGAAATTAATTTTTATAACGGCAAAATCCTGCAGCAGCACCATGCGGGTTTCATGATTCACCTCGGTTCGCGCGGTAAACCAGACAACGCCATAGCGCTGCTTCTGCTCACCCTGCGCCTGTACGCCAACGGCAGACCGGGCTGTCAGCTTATTGCCCTCCCAGGTTTCAACCTGGGGCTGGCTGATCGAAAATGTCACGTTGCCTTCCACAATCTGCCGCGGCCAATCATCGCGCACCATTTGCGTATCCTGCGGAAAAGGTGCCGGCTGATTTTGTGCGCTTGCGCATGACAGCAACAGTACAACAAAAAACAGTGCGTATAATGTTTTGCGGATTTTCATGGTCAGATCCTTTCTGCAAGGTTGCGGGAAATGCCTCCCGGTGCATTATTATAAAGCGTTGGGCAGCCAGCGGTTGAGCAGTTCTCTCAGGCGGCCGTTCTGCTTCCAGACGGCAATAAAACTGTTGGCTGAATCAATCAGCATGGTGTTATCCTTGCGGACACCCCAGGCGATATCTTCCTGCGTGAGATAGAAGGGCAGCGTTGTAATGCCCTTGGCTTCATAGGTAGCTGCAAGCCACCAGATGACCGGGGCATCGTTCACAAAAAGAGCTATCTTCCCATCGATAAGCGCCTTTACGCCTTTCTCCGGGCTGGAAAAAGACTCTTTTTTAGCCAGCGTTAAATTGCGCTGCACGAGAAAATCACCGGTCGTTCCTTCTTCTGCACCTACCCGCACCGTGGTAAATTGGACGGTCCCGGTCGTGGGGAACCTGCTTTTATCTTCATTCCTCACAAGGCACATCTGCCCTGCCTGCATGTATGGATCGGTGAAAGCGATGCGCACTGAGCGCTGTTTGGTTATGGTCATGCCCGACATGATGATGTCTATCCTGCCGTCAAGCAAATCAGTAATGAGATTGTCCCATGCGCAGTCAATAAACCGCACCTGCATGCCGAGATGGGAAGCAAGCTCTTTAGCAAGCTCGGCTTCGATACCTGCATAGCTTGCACCCTGTTTGAAAATGACCGGTGGAGCATTTGCGCATACACCAACGCGCAAAAAAGGCTGTGCAAGAGGTGTTTCTTTCGGCTGCTGATATGATGTCTGAGCAGCACAACCAAGGCATATGCACAGGGCCAGCAGGCAGAAAGTTGATATTGCCGCTTTAGAAATAAATATTTTCACGTCACCGTCCTTTCAAAAAATCATGGCTCCACTATTTAATAATTATGTCAGTAAGGCATACTTTAAAAGTCGTCCTGCATTATCAGTCTCCTATTTACCTTTTTATCGTTGATCTGTAAAATATAAAATAAGCTGAAAAAGCATTGTGCTATAGTATGTACTTGAGATGCAAAGGAATACGCTTAAAATCACCCTAAAGTCAAGCAAGGGTGGCCATTCCACCCACCAAGAAAGCTATCAGAAAATGAGATCCCTGAATATATTTTCCGGAAGATGGTGTGCACATGCCCTACTGGCCGCCATGATGGTATGCTGTGCCGTGGGGTGCAAGGACCCCTGCGATGACAGCCAAACCTGCCCAGGATTGCAGCGGCCATGGTACAGGGATTCCGATGGCGACGGCTACTCTGACGGCATCAAGGTATGCGCGCTGCTGAAGCCGGGTGCAGACTATTACAACACCTGCAAGCTTGCAGGACCATCGGTTGACTGTGATGACACAGAACCCGAAGTTCACCCGGGAGCCATCGAGGTGTGTGATGACAGCAGGGACAATGACTGCGACGGCATCATCGACAGCTGCTCAAGTCCTCCGGTAACAGTCTGGAAACCAAGCCCCGGCACCAGCTGGCAGTGGCAGCTTACCGGAACAATTAACACCTCATTTGATGTTGATATGTATGATATCGACCTGTTTGAAAGCTCACAAAGTCTCATAGATCAGCTGCATAATGATGGGCGCATAGTCATTTGTTATTTTTCTGCGGGCAGCTGGGAAAACTGGCGGCCCGATGCCGGACAGTACCCCGAATCCTTAAAGGGCAAAGTGCTTGAAGGCTGGCCAGATGAAAAGTGGCTGGACATACGGCAGCTTGATGTGCTGGGGCCCCTTATTGAAACGCGTCTTGATATGGCCGTGAACAAGGGCTGCGACGGCGTGGAGCCTGATAATGTTGATGCCTACACCAATGACAGCGGATTTCCGCTCACGGCAGCAGATCAGATTACATTCAACACATGGCTGTCAGGGCAGGCCCATAGCCGCAATCTTTCGGTCGGCCTGAAAAATGATATCGATCAGGTGACCTCTCTTGTTGATGATTTCGACTGGGCGCTCAACGAGCAGTGCTTTCAGTATAATGAATGCGATACGCTTGTGCCTTTTGTTCAGGCCGGGAAAGCAGTATTTGGCGTTGAGTATGACCTGCAGATATCCGAGTTCTGTCCCGAGGCCAATGCCATGAATTTCGACTGGCTCAAAAAGAACCTTGATCTTGATGCACCGCGGCAGTCCTGCCGGTAAATCCAAAAACTAGTGCTGTTCGGATTAAGAAACGAAAGCCGAGCCTGACATTCAACATGGGGCATTGTTAAATCATCGGTGTTTCGCCGACACAGTAAAAGGTAGAATGCATATTATGGGCAATGGAGACGGTTTAAATGGCGTATTCACTCTAGAAAGGGTAGTCTGGTAATAAGTGAGGGGGGAATGTTAAATAAATTAAAAAAGGAGGAACCGGGCATAGCCCTATTCCTCCTTTTTAATAATCATCCAGGGCATTATTGGTTGTTTTGCGATACGGTGAAAATGATCGAGGCATAACTGACCGAGTCGGCATAATCCTTCAGCAGATCACCCGAGGTATAATATATAAGCTTTGTTCCCCGGGCTTCCGAAGGCAGCATCTGAAGCAGCACGCCGATGGGTCGGCTGCCGCAGATGGTGGCGCCGGTCTCATCCACGTAGCGTAGAAAGCCGCTGGCATCTCGGGCGATAATTTTCTTTATTGCGTCTCCATCGAGCTTTGCCAGATTCTGCTTCAGCTTGTCGGAAAACGGAACATACCCGAAGCGCGGCCCGTAATGCGTGAAATCAGAGCTTACCACAACCACGGTCTCCTCATTCACATACTTCTTGAGCTCGGCGGCAGCCACTGCATAATCATGTCTGCCAAGCTCGCCAACCACAAGGGGGACAAGCTCGAATTCCCCCAGAACAATCTGCAGAAACGGCAGCTGCATCTCTAGAGAATGCTCAGGCATCTCCGCCTGTACAGGCCCCTGAAACAAGGGCTGACGGGCAAGGGCATCGCATATTTTCCGGTCAACGCGCACCTTCCCCAGCGGCGTTTCATAGGCATCAACCCCCGAGACCGCCATGCCGTACATACAGGTATAATGAGATGGTCCCATAAGAATCACGCGCTTCACCGTCAAGCCCTGCAGTGCTTTGTAGGCACAGGCCGCAGCGCTGCCGGAAAACTGAATGCCCGCATGGGGAGAAATCAAGCCATAGGGCCTGCCCTTGAGCTCCGGCAGCTGAGCGTCATCAAGCAGCTCAGTGACAAGCTTTGTCAGCTCTGCACTGTTTCCGGGATACCATGATCCAGCAATGGGTGATTTTCGCATACAAGCATTTCCTCCAAAATTGACATCAGACATTCGCTGCTTGAAAAAAACTGCGCGCATGCACGCGTCGCTACTGACGCATTTAACATTTTTAGTACAGTTGGGGCGGAATATCAACTTTTTCTCATACCTGAAATGTGATAAGTTTCCAAGGAAACGCTGTGTTTGCACCGGATCCCGACAAACACTGCCTTTTTCATTCTCTCTGTTCTTTGCATCACTGTGATGCATTCCATCGATTTAAAGAAAGACTTCTATGACAAAAGGCTCCCGCAATCCATGGTTCTATGTGCCGACGCTTTATTTCACTGAAGGCCTGCCCTATGTGATCGTCAATACACTATCTGTCATCATGTACAAGAGAATGGGACTTTCTAATGAGTTTATCGGCCTTACCAGCATTCTGTATCTGCCCTGGTTTTTAAAAATGGCATGGAGCCCTTTTATCGATATCTACAAAACCAGGCGAACCTGGATCGTAGAAGCTCAGACCATGATGTGCCTTCTGTTTGTTCTGCTTGCGGCATCGGTGCCCACACAATATTTTGTCACAGCATCGCTTGCTATTTTCATAATCATAGCATTTGCCTCAGCCACTAATGACGTCGCCACCGATGGCTACTACATGCTGGCGCTTGACACTACACGCCAGGCCTTTTTTCTTGGTGTGCGGTCGGCCTGCTACCGCCTGTCGCTGGTGTTCGGATCGGGTTTGCTGGTGGTGCTGGCAGGTGTTATCGAATCACAAACCGGCAACATACCGCTCAGCTGGGCTACTGTGCTTGCTGCGGCCGGGCTGGTATGCTTTGCGCTGACACTTTTTCACCGCAAGTATCTGCCCCGGCCTGCATCTGACCTACCCGGCGTGGCAGGCTCTGGCAGCAATACAAAATTTACAGATGCTTTCATAACATATTTCCGCCAGCCAAAAATTTTGCCGGTTATTGGATTCATTCTCCTGTACCGTTTCGGCGAGGCAATGCTCATTAAGATGGCCGCACCTTTTCTGCTTGACAGCATCGATGCCGGAGGCCTGGGTCTCAATACTGAAACCGTAGGGATTGTTTATGGAACAGTGGGCATCATAAGCCTTTCAGTCGGCGGCATTCTTGGCGGCTGGCTGATTGCACGGCTGGGCTTAAGGCGCATTATCTGGCCGATGGCAATCATCCTGAATGTTCCGCATCTGCTGTATGTGTATATGGCTATGGCCCGTCCGCCTCTTGCCGCAGTGTATCTCATGGTGGGTGTTGAACAATTCTGTTACGGCCTTGGGTTTACTGCCATGGCGGTTTTCATGATGTACAATGCCCGGGACCCGTACAAGACCTCGCATTTTGCCATCTCCACAGGTTTCATGGCCCTGGGGATGATGCTGCCGGGCATGATAAGCGGCATGGTTCAACATTCCGTGGGGTATGTAAACTTCTTCATAATCGTTGTTGCCATGGCCCTGCCGGGCATAGCCCTTGTGCCGTTTATACCTTTAGATGACACCACCGCTTAAAAAAAATTGCAGGGAACGGTCGCGACCGTTCCCT
>Ga0114951_10002175_pt1 | contig 22675 bp, 14 predicted proteins | sample AM7aDNAmetaG_FD_88677 | JGI IMG/M metagenome (GOLD analysis project Ga0114951, IMG submission 88677) | Freshwater microbial communities from Finland to study Microbial Dark Matter (Phase II) - AM7a DNA metaG | ecosystem: Environmental > Aquatic > Freshwater > Lake | place: Finland: Lake Alinen... | reverse complement strand
TGGGAGTCCGCAAAAAATGCGTTCTCTTTAGAAATGACAAGATACCCATGGTTCACAGAAGGTTTTGTAAACCAGACAATTGACTCCTTCTTAGACCACTTTGAGAATGCACTCGAATACTGGCGAAAAGAATACGCAACCCTTGATAGGGAACATCAAGACCTTAGCGCCAAAAACCGAAAAGAAGGACCATCAAGCCAAGACAGAAACCGCATCGAAGCTATAGCTCAAAAACTCATGAACATGAGAGAAGGAGAAAAAGACTTCTACATATACAGGTACCTTTCAGCTAGAGGCTTCTTGCCAAACTACGGTTTCCCAAGCAGCAACATTGTCTTATCACTTAGTGAATCAGAGGATGAAATTCAACGAGACAACGTAATCGCCTTATCAGAATTTGCACCTGGAAATACTATCTACTTCCGAGGTGCCAAATACCAAGTCGCTTACGCTAGACCCAAAGTAATGAACCAAAAACCCGTCAGAGAACACTTGCTTATTTGCCCTAACTGCTCAAATGTCCTCAGAGGAGAAACAGCCAAGACCGCCGCTGCATGTCCAAAATGCCAAAAACCCCTGACTGGTGAACATCCAAACACAAACGCTATGCAACTGCCAGATATGTACGCAGTACGAAGGCTCAGAATAACAAGCGATGAAGAAGAACGCATGCGGCTAGGCTATCAAACATCCACTCACTATGAAGCAAGCGATAAAATCCAAGAATTTGACATTACCACAAACAGCGACTTGTCACTAAAAATATTGTATGAGCACAACGGGCGAATTATACACTTAAACGAAGGAACAAACCGAAACCAAGACGACGGTCAAGATGCAGGATTTGTGCTTTGCTCAGCCTGCAATCGATGGTTGTTTGGTGATGACAGAATCGAGCAGCACATTGACCCAGAATCTAACTCTCACTGTCCAAAGAATGCTCAAGAAGAAGACATAATCCGCGGCATAGTTCTCTTCACGATAGGAACCCATGACGTCGCAACCATCCGGATCTCACCCCCCAAAAACCTCAAACAAGAGCAAACCTACGCGTTTTACGTTACATTACAAGAAGCACTCCTCCAAGGCATGCAAATAGCACTCAACTTAGATGAAAGCGAAGTCGACGGCTTCATAACCCAAGAACAAACCGACCCCTCAAAATACGACATAATCCTCTATGAAACAGCCGGAGGAGGCACAGGCGCCATAAAAGCCCTAACAACAACGCCAGGATTCACAAGTATTGTAGAAAAGACACGAGAACTTCTACATGAGCACGACCAACAAGCAGGTTGCAACAAAGCATGCTATGAATGCCTACTGAACTACTATAACCAGCGAGACCACGAAAAACTCGACAGAAACCTAATCCTGCCAACACTGCGACTGCTGGAAAACGCAAAAACAAACCACACCCCACCAGCAAATCAAAAGCAGAAATTGGACGAACTCCTGAAAGCATGTGATTCAGAACTGGAACGGAATGTTCTGCAAAGGATCGCAGATGAAGGGTTGCCTCTGCCAGACGAAGCACAACATATAATATACAACAAAGATGTGCGAATCGCAAAACCCGACTTCTACTACAAACAACAAAACTTAGCCTTGTTTATTGACGGACCACCGCACGACGAAGATTATGTCAAAAAAGACGATATAGAAAAGAGAAATAAACTCAAAGCGTTAGGATACAGAGTCTTCGTCATTCATCATCATAACATTGAAGAAGGAGTAGCCAAACTTACAAGCGCTCTTTAAATGAAAGTGATATTCTTGAGTCACCTTAAATTTATATCCTAAATTTAAAACGTCATCAAACCTAAGTATTGAACATGAGATCACTGGTTACCTTGGTTATATTTTTTTCAAAATCATCTTAGAAAAGATCAATTTTAACAAAGACACACAAACAAAATAGTATTATAGATAGTCACCCATTTCAAAGCTCACTATGGAGTCCAAATTATTCGAAATCTCTGCTCGAAACTACAAACGGATTGCTATAGTCGGGGACATTCACGGAGACTATCAAGCTTTAAGCGCTCTATTGAAAATCATCAATACAACCGAGGACTTACTAGTTTTTTTAGGGGATTACGCAGACCGAGGACCGTTTGGTGTAGAATCGATCAGAGAAATTAATTCGCTTACGAAAGCTTATCCACAAAATGTTATAGCGCTAAAAGGGAACCACGAAGATTTTAGCGAATATGGAACACCTAATTTTCGACCTTGTACAATCATAGAAGAAGCAGAACATAAAATTGGTGGCTGGAGCACTTTTTTCCAAAAAGAATTAAAGCCATTTATTGAAGGTTTATACATTGCAGCAGTTTTGCCTAATGAGGTTCTTCTGTTACATGGAGGAATTTCAAGTAAACTTTCTAGCATCAAAGATCTTAAGTCTCCGTCAAGAGTCTTAGAGCAAGATATACTCTGGTCTGATCCATTCGATGGTAAAGGTGAAAGACGTAATCAAACTCGGGGGTTAGGTGTAGAATTCGGTATGGACATTACCTTAGATGTTTGTGAAAAGATAGGTGTTAAAAAAATCATTCGGAGTCATCAACCGAAAAAGGCGATGTCGGAACCTTCCTATACGCATCAAGGAAAAGTTGTAACAGTCCATTCAACCACTGTCTATGGAGGAATACCTTTTGTGTACTTTATCGATTCTCTTGACGCCAAGGGCAGTTATTGTGGAATTTACACCTAAAGATGCTAAATTTAAGGCCATTTTCTAACAATTGCCAAATTAGATAGCTATATTTAGCAAAAGACACAATCGTTTCGTACAGTGGATTCAAGATGGCTGAAGAGAGAGCAGATTACAAAAATGGAACTGAAAGTACTGTAGACGTGTGGTTGGATCAAGTAAGAAAATTATATGAAAAAGACCACAAAATAGAGGAGTTCAAAAGGGAAGAGCCTTTCATAAAAGCGTACTTAGTCAGATTACAAGAAGAACAGAAAGCTTCTGGCAGTTTGTCAATTTGCAAACTCGAGGAACCTCTTGCAAGAGGTGGGACAGGCATCGTCTTTAAAGCTTCACATTGCCGAATACAAAATCAAAAATTCGCTCTTAAGTTTAATCGCCCGAGACTGGAAGGGGATACTCAACAACTTATTGATAACGAATTGTCTGTTCTTCCATTAATGGATAATTTCAATATTATAAGAGCCATTGATGTTGGGAAGCTTGACATGACGGGCGTACTCGGTTGTCCCCAATTATGTTTTATCTTAGAGCCTTTAATTGCTGATGCTAAGAGCTTAACAAAATATGTGGAAAAAATCGTCCAGTTCAATCATGAAATCAATGACGCATTACTTGATAATGCCTTACTCAAGCTTGCTGTGACACTCAGACAGTGGGTTTCAGCTTTAGCGTATGTACACAAACTTGGTTACGTATACCTTGATGTAAAACCCGATAATGTCGTGGTCGACAAAGATGGGCATTTAATGATAATTGATTTTGGGACTGCGCAAAAAATTGATCTTGAAGATCATACACCAACCCCAGTATATTTCTCATACCCATACGCTCATCCAAAAATCAAGAAGCTTGCAGAAAAATCTTCTACCAACCGTGTAAGGGCATCTATTAAAAAAAGTAGTCTAACTTGTGAGCTAGATTATTACGCACTTGGTAAATCGATATTAGAGTTATTGGAAAAAATATCTGCACCGCATCCACACGATTTTCCGCAAAGACCCCTATTTCAATCGCTTTACTTTTTAGCAACAAGATTACTTGATGGACAAAACACCACTATATTTGATGCCAATTGGAGTGGCGCGAAATCGTCGTTAAGTGAAGTTTTCAGCGGCTTGACAGAGGAAGATTATGCTACAATCAAATACGAAAGCCTCGAAGATGTAGGCATCGACCTGGACAAAGAAATAGGCAAATGGAATCTCGAGAAAGAAGTCCCTGAACTGGAGCCATTTCCTACATCAACCATTAGAGTAGTACCCAATTTGAATACAGCGTTAACAAATCGACTTGTTGATTTAATCGAGCATCCATTGTTAGCACGCCTTAAGATGGTTAGTCAACTTGGTTTAGTGACGTTGGTTTATCCAACTGCAGATCACTCCAGATACGACCATATTCTTGGCGCCTACACCTACAATCGCTACTATATTAGTTCCCTATATAATGACTCCCAGAATTGCATCTTTAGAAATCTAATCAATGAGAAGGATGTCAAAGCGTCACTATTGGCGTCATTGCTTCACGATTTAGGTCAGTATCCACTTGCTCATGATTTGCAAGAGGTTCAGTCGAAAATCTTTGATCATTCCAGAATTTCGATGGATTTGTTGGATGATCCCACCAAAGACAAGAAAGGTCGTACCATCAAAGACATCATTCAAAATAAAGAAAAGGGTTGGGGGTTGGAGATAGAAAGGATAAATCGTATTCTGGGTGCGCATTCCGGTCAAGTGAGACTCGCTCAAACTCACACGGTCCAAGACTTCAAGGCCGATATGCTTTCAGCTTTGATTGATGGACCAATAGATGCTGATAAAGCAGATTATATCATAAGAGACTCTACCAACGCACGGATTCCGTACGGTCAACAGCTAGATATAGAACGTTTATTAAGTGTACTTACAACCGCTCGAATTCCAGGCAAATCTCAACATAAGGTTACAATAGGTGTGTATGAGAAGGGTGTAGCTAGTGCGTCCGCTTTTAGTCTAGCCCGTTATCTACTTTATGCATCGATTTACTGGCACCATACCTCACGCATACTCAAGGCAATGCTTCAATATGGCACAGTCCTAATATTGCCGAAAGAAGTTTTCAATGATTATCCAGACGAAGGGCGAATTGACGAAATCCACGGGAAACTCCTTGAATTCATTAAAACTCGTTTGATACCACCAATGGATCAATTATCAAAAGATACGCCCATAAGAACAGATACCTCCAAGAACAAACTTGATATTTCGTCAGCACCAAGTGACGATGTTCTAGAGGACTTGATTACTGGAAGTAGTAAAGTTTGTACCGATTGGTATCCAGGGATGTGTAGAACCGATTGGCTGATGCTTAACTGGATAAAGGGATTATCTTCAACACATGAAAGTAATCGTGGAGTTGCGTTAATCGATCAGATCTTAAAGAGAGACTTATACAAACGTGTATATACAATTCCTGACGAAGAAGCAACAGGAGAAACGGCCAAGCTAATAAAAAGATGCCATGAGCTAAAATGGTTGGGAAAAGTTAGGTTTAGTGAGTCTATACAGAGACTGGTCCTGGAAAGAATACAGAAGAGACAGAATTCGGTAGAAACTACATTATATCCAGCGAGTGACGTTGTAACAAAAATTTTCAAGGAAAATCTTGCGATTATCGTTGATATCCCTGATCACAAAAAATTCTCGTCTGATAGACCTCTAATATATGTACCCGAACTTCAAAATAAAACGTATTATCGAGATGACCCCGCCCAATCACATAATCTATCAAATGCTTTGGACTACCTTGTTAAGTCTGTCTCTCCCGTACGAGTTTTATGTCATCCTAGTGTTCGTCAGTGGATTGGAGCGTGCATAGAGCCAGAGGAAATGAGAAATATAATCCTTACAGCGGCGGATTTATGACCTTGACGGAAGTTCTTCAGGAGACGTCTATTAATGTTAAAGCGCTAGCAAATCTTGTAAAAGATCTTTCACAAGACCGCGAGGCTTTATTGCAATTATTACTTGGTTTAAGTACAAAGACTACTTTTCAGCGGATTATTAATTGTCCCACTTATCCTATTAGCGTCTTGACCCAAGACCTCGATGAAAGAAAAAAATTACTTCTTGAAAGTATAACTTCCAATCAATATGAGATTGCTTTTGCACTTGCGTACTTATATGAGAATGTTGCAGATAGACAATCAAGAAAAAAATTCGGGCAGTTTTTTACCTCCCCCTATGTTGCGAGAGTAGCTGTCAACCAATTAAATATACAGGCAAGCGAATTTATTGTTGATGCTGGTTGTGGAACAGGTATTTTTCCTTTAACGTTAATATCTGAATCAATGAAGAGAAAGAATAATCCTGATAATTTTACTTATTTAGGTATTGAAAACTCACCTTTACTTGCCTTGTCGTGCGCAATTGCTTTAGAAATAGTCGGGGCTCCAAAGAGCTGGCATATTTTATACGCTAATTTCTTAAGTACCAAATTAAGTGATATCCAAAAAGTTCTGGGAGAAAACCAAAAAATAGATGTTATAATTAGCAATCCTCCTTACGTTCGATGCCATCAATTAGGAGAGCGCGCTGAACTAACTGATGAACTTGACCTCTTGGGGAATTGTGGATTGCACTCGTTCTTTTTAGGGCATTCGTCAAAATTAGTGGACAAAGGGCGAATGTTATTTTTAATTCCAATTGAAATGAAAGGAACAAAATATGGATCAGCACAATTTAAGAAACTAGATAGTAAGTTTAGGATTGAAAATGAGATTCTTTTCGTCGATAGTATTGACAAGATATGGAAAAAGAGCGGACATGAACAAATTCCTTTGACATTATATAGCAAAATAAGGCAAGTATGGAATATAGTTTATCTCAAACCAGTTGGCAGAGACGTAAAGAAGGATAGCATAATTACACAAGGAAAGTTATCAAAACCGGCGATTCAGCTATGTTCATTTGCTAAAGTTCATAGAGGAATATCTTCTGGAGCGAATGACTTCTTCGTAATCAATCAGTCGACATGTGAAGAACTTGGTTTAAACGAGACATCTGGTTTCTTAACTAAAATTATACCCACAAGAATTCCTAAGAATCAATTAAAAAATATGTTTACAGCCGAAGACTGGCAATCGCTAAAAATGCAAGGACGACCTATTTGGCTCCTAAGTTTTCCTCGTTGCGGGAACCTATCCGATGCTGCAAAAGAGTACATAAATAAGGGGGTGGGTTTAGGAATCCATCTTATTCCTACTTCTAAAAGTAGGCAACCTTGGTTTCATATTAAGATTCCTAAGTCACCGCCAGACCTGTTTTTTACCTATATCTCTAGAGGTTATCCGTTATTCATTGCTAACAAAGCAAGAGTGTATAATCTTACAAACATGCTAGGGGTATATTTTGAAAATTATTCTATTCCAACAGAAAATCAACTTGAAACTTTCGTTAGTCTACTGAATACGTCTCTGGAGGAGTGGTTCAATCAAGCAATTGTTGGACGAAGATATAAAGGAGGTATAGTTAAGCTGGAACCAAAGGATCTAGAGAAAATGCCCATCCCTGAAGCCGCAATCAATATGTTAAAGGGGTTTAAATCAATTCAGAGCAAGTAGTTTCAGCTAATTCTTAATATTCAAACTTTTGAGAAAAATTACCTTGACTGATTATCTGGTGTTCAGTCTGGAGCAAAAATCGTTGTCCCACTAATTTATCTACTTCACCATAAAACGTAAGCTTAGACGTCTTGACAAAATCTCAAACACCCTTCATAAGCTAACTTACCTCAATAATTTGCCACTTTTGAGCCTTAAGTGAATCATAGCTTTTGAGCTTTAATTTAATCATCAAACATACAAGTAGGTTAACCTTTCCGCTTGAAAAGTATTTTGTTATCTCAGAAATGAAATTCGCTTATGCGGGGACCAACATACAAATTATCGGGTCTTCTATAGCGCGAGTAATAACAGCATAGAACAGTCGCCTTTCTTTATCTATTGGATTTTGTTCAGGATAGTTTTTCTCCAGCAGACGACAAAAATCAAACCAGCACCATTTGACCCAAAAAATGACGCGGGAATGCACCCAATGCGACTACCACTTTCTATGCGACTGATAACGGGGCAACTTTCCACTTTCTCTATTCTCCTTACTATCAAAAAACAATCTTTTTCGTCCTTATTATCGCCAGAATCGCCAATATCTTCGTCATCTCTCCAAGGACCACACTTTTCGCAAACCGGTGCGCCTTATTATTTGCAGGCCCTTTCATATCAAGAAACGAGTCGAAATATTACTTAGTAACTCCAGCTTCCAATATTAACTTCTATGATGAGATTATCTTTTATTTCAATGATTGGAAATAAAATAAATTTTCAAATCCAGCTATATTAGATTAGCAGATAATAGAGATTAAAAGCAAAGAATACCAATAACAATGCGGTAGTAGAATGAGTAATCAAAATGAAGTGCTTATCCGCGAGATTTCCATTCAGAAAGATCGAGAGCAATCAGAAGACCGAGACAATCTTCTGAGGTTAACAAGCCGCCGGCTGTATGGGGAAAAAATCCATTACGCACTTGAGCTTATCCAAAATGCCGAAGATGAAAATTCAACCTCTGTCATTTTTATCTTTAACTCTTCCTACGCAGCTGTAATTAATGATGGTAAAGTATTTGACAAAAATGATGTTTGGAGAATTTGCTCTGTTAAAACTGGCCAAAAAAAGAAAAAGATAGGTTTTTTTGGCATCGGCTTTAAGTCAGTATTTAATATAACAAGCAGACCGCAGATAATCTCAGATGGGTTCAATTTTGAGATTGAAAAATACATTTATCCAATCTGGAAAAATGAATTTCCAGTAAATCTACAAAATTATCGCGTAGTTGAAAAAGGATCAATATTTGTTTTACCTTACAGCCAAACAAATATAACAAAAGAACTCATCGATAATTTCAATCAAATTGATGAACGAATATTGCTTTTTTTGGAGAACCTTAAGGAAATCAAGTTTGAGGATAATATTAACAATAATTTTTGGGCCATTAAGAAAGAGCTTAAGGACAATTCTATACTTTCTCTGTTAAATACACGGACTAATCAAGAAACGAACTGGAAAGTTTTCAACCAAACAATAAGCGTCCTAGATGCAAGCTTTGTACCGGAGGGTAAAGAAGGGATCAAGGAAACGCAGATAACGATTGCTTACCCTCAAAATCCCACCCTTCGAGAACTCATACGAAAGAATGGCGTTGTCTACTGCTATTTGCCAACCAAAAAAAGGACTGATTTGCCTTTTCTAATTCAAGCAGATTTCTTGCCAACCATAGGCAGGGAAAATATCGCTGAAGAAAAGTGGAATTTTTGGTTGATGGAAAAGTTAGGAACTTTTGCGGCTGAAACAATTGAGGGAATGAGGGACAATAGCGATACTTCTTCTCTTTATGAATTCATTCCGTTATCACAAGAGGTCGCTGATTCATCAATCCGCCTTCTATATGAACCCCTAATGAGTATACTAAAAAAGAGAAAAATTGCCAAGAGTACAAAGGATTGGATTCTCCCATCTGATTGTATTATCCCTAAAGACCAACAGCTTCGACAAATTTTGTCAGAACAGGACCTAAAGCTTCTCTATGGAAGAGATGTATTTTTCGCTGACGCGGCTCTATCTGAGAGGGCTTGCACGGTTTTGACTGAAATGGGCGCTGAAGTAATAGGACCCCAGAAAATTGTTGATTTACTCCAATTAGAGACTACGATAAGCAAAAAAACAGAAGAGTGGTTTCTTAGTTTGTATGATTATCTTAGAACAGTCTTTGATACATCCCAAAAGAATTGGGATGGATCGTTTGCTTGGGACGACGAAATTAATGGTTTATTTGAGAAATTATTGAAAATAAAATTTATTCTTACTGATGAAAACAAACTCATCTCTATTAAGGAACCAGCTCAACCTGATAGGTTCATTTGTTATCCAGAGCGCATTGATCTAACAGAGGTTCATCAGCTCTTCACCGAAGGGGAAATCGTATTTCTAAACCGCTTTTTCCAAGAGGCAACCATAACCCGACAGAAGGCGCAAAGTGCCGATTTTGAAGCTAAGAAAGCCCGGGTGAAAGACTGGTTTGATAGCATCGGAGTTCGGAAATATTTTAAGCAAACTCAAATTATCAGAGACGTGATCTTGCTCAAATTCTCAACTGGCAAGTATTCGGCATATTCAGATGCAAAAATTTACGACCTCATTAACTATATTCGTTCCAATTGGTCAACAATTCAGTCTGAGATTAACAATAAAAAAATTTCTGCCAATATAATTGACGATATTAGAAACAGCGTCATGTTGAAATGTTTCTACATCAAAAATGGTGAAAAAGTAGGAGGGTATCTAAAGCCGAATGAGGCATATTTTTCTGACAGATATAGCAAGGTCGAATTTATGGAAGAACTATTCCATGGAATTGAACTCATCCCGTTCGTCTCTCCCGCTTACTTAAACCGTGAAAAAAGAGATCAAAGATCAAATGGTTCAAATAAGAAAGCGGAACTTTCTTGGAAAAAATTCTTTGAGATTTTAGGCGTCTGGAGTTCTCCGCGTGTCGTAAAAGAACAAGAACCCGTTTCCATCACTGGAAGTGCCAATTATGATTGGATAGAAAAAGAGCGATCACCGCAATACGTACATGAAGTAATAGGTGACTCAAGGAGCCAAGACATAGAAAGATTAATTCAGCATTGTTCTGCTCTTAAGGACCCTAAATCAAATCACGCACGAATGAAGTTGCTCTGGAGTTCTCTTGAAAAATATTGGACATTGTATAAGGAGAATTATTGTAAGTGTCAGTACAAGTGGCTCTTCAGAGGCTCAAATTATCGAAATTATGATACGACAACCTTTTTAGAATTTTTGCGGGGGTCAACTTGGGTTCCAGGACAAGAATACAGTTTTTACAAACCAAATCAAACCACAGCAGATACGAAAGAAAATCGTTTGTTGCTAGGCGATGAAATAACCTACATTTCGCTTAAAGCCGATGAGGCCTTCTTCAAGGACTTAAACGTAAGAGTACATCCAGAGCTTATGGAAGTTCTTGAACATTTAAAGCATTTTCAAAAGGAAAACCAGAGCGCTAGTGAGAATAGTATTGAGAAAATGAGTGCGATCTACTCATATTTCAATAACATAATTAAAAAAATTGTAGATATTCAAGAGAGAAACAAGAAAATAAATTACCTCAAAGTTGCATTTAATGCAAACGAGCTTCTGTATTTGCCCAGAGAAGACCAAAGATGGTGGAAACCGAGCAATGTTTTTTGGAAAGATTATGCTATCTACTTTGAAACAATAAGGGGTTATGTTCAACACGATGATGAAGAATTCTATGCTTCTGACTTAAAGGAATTCTTTTTACAGATAGGGGTCGTTGAGAAGCCACTTATAGAGCAAAGTTTTGACATCCTTGAAGAGCTCAAAGTTAAAAATATAGATTTTTCCAAAAGAATCATTCCTAAAATTTATTCATATATTGAGATATTAATTAAGCAAGGTCTGACTACGCAGGTCGATTGGAATAAGAACTTATTTTTGTCTGAGAAAGGATTATTCCTTAATCCATCCGGCCTCTTTTTCAATGATAACGATGAATATGGAGATCGCTTTGGAGATAAATTAGAGATTCTTTGGTTGCCATTTTCATGGGATAATATTGAACAACTAATTAAAGCTGCAAACATTGGAAGGCTCAGTACCATGGTCACTATACACAAAAAACTGGGTAGACTTGATGAGATAGAAGGTAGTGAAACTCAACAAATCCTTGAAAGAATTTCTTATTTGGAACCTTACCTCCAAAAGAAAAAAGTTGAATTGTACAACACTTTTAGGACTAATGGGTTGTTTGAAAAAATATCTCGCATTAATTTTTTTGTAACTTCAGAAATTTCACTTGATTACGTTTTTAACACACCAAATTCAAATCCAATAGTTGTTAGTGGGATCAAGAAGGATTCATATCTCAGCTTCGAAGAAAATCGATTATACAAAACTGCTGAGGTAGGTCTTCTTTCAACAGCTATCGCTAAAGAATTGTCCAAACTGTATCCTCAAGTGGAAGATTATGTTTTCCCAGTTATAGATTCCTTGTTTGGTGCTCATAGTGACGAAGAATTAAGGACAAAACTGAAACACTTTGGTCTATCAAATATTTTACATAAAGAGGAAAAAATAGAAAAAATAAGAATCATTCCAAGCAAACCAGAAAAACAAAACAGCAAAAAGAAAATCGAAAGCAAAACATCTGAAAAGTCAGCTGAAGGATTTTCAAATCCAGAGCCAGCAGATACTAAGGACGCTAATAAACCTTCAAACGAGTTAATTAATGCCGACGACTATGAGTTTGACACCATTGAAGAATTAGATCCTTATATCAAGACGGATGGTACAACTTCTGCGTTGCCCGGTAAAGTAGTAAAATTAAAGTCAGGTTACCAAGGGGGCACTGAGAAAACTTATAAAAACCGTCAAAGAGTTGGGCGAACAGATGCTGAAAGTACTGCCATTGAAATAGTAAGACGGGTTGAAGAGATGGAAGGAAGAGTTTCGGAGGATAGACATAGTCAACCTGCGATAGGGTACGATATTTATTCAAAGACCAACTCAGGAGACGAACTGTTCATTGAAGTGAAACATTTCAGAGGAGTGGCAGGAACTTGGGGACTTACGCCCCATCAATACAAGAAGGCAGAAACCGTGAAAGAACGATATTTTGTGTATATAGTTAGCGACCTTCTTGAAGGAAGCGCTCCAAAAATTGAAATTATTCAAAACCCAACCAAGTACTTAACTTTAGACCCTCCAATCGACAAAAAATACAGCTGGTGGAAGAATGGAGTAAAAAGAAGAATACTATTTCAGAAGCATGACCTAACAAAGTCCACACCCAACAATGCAGCTGTAAATGAAGTTTGACTCATTGATGATTAGTCATTTTTGACAAGGCCACATTCTTGCTTCTCTCAAATTAGATCTTCAAACATGCAACGGATTCCTCAATTAATCGGTTGCCCCAGCATTCCTAGCACATTCCCTCATACTATTCGCTTTCTTCTTTGTTAATGACTCTGCCAAAGACCTCGCATTAGTTTTTACTCTTTACTCAGGAGAACTTCACCTTATGGCTAAGAGATAATTCGAACTAAAATTATTTGATTTTTTGCCTTAGGCAACTTTTCTGACGTAATTATGGAGTAAGAAAATCTATATTATTTTAATGCGTAATTAATCAGGCAAGGGTTGGCTATCTCTGAAAGTATTAGTTACGGGGAGTAGTGGTCTCATTGGTTCAGTTGCATGCTCGATGCTAGAAGACAAGGGATTCAACATCATAACAATGGATACACGTATCAATCCTACAACTCACGCGAAACCAGACTTCCGTAATCTACTTGAGTCAAACGAGTTGTCAGGAGCCATGAAAAACGTCGACGGCATTGTTCATTTAGCCGCTGTCTCTCGAGTAATCGATGCACAAGTCAACCCAGAATTATGTCGCTTAACAAACGTTGAAGGTTTAAGAAACCTAATTTACTGCGCAAAAAAACAGGTAAAAACGCCTTGGATTGTATTTGCAAGCAGCAGAGAAATTTATGGAGAACCTGAATATTTACCAGTTACCGAGGATCACCTGCTAAAACCAATAAACGTTTATGGCAATTGCAAAAAATTAGCCGAAGAACAACTTACAGACCCAGTAACCAGTATTCCGGCTATTATTTTTCGGTATTCCAATGTTTACGGATCATCTTTTGATTATCCAACAAGAGTAATCCCTGCGTTTCTTTTAGGAGTACTAAATGGGACGCCGCTTAGGGTAGATTCTCCAAGCCATGTTTTTGATTTCACGCATGTAAGAGATGCTGCAGGAGCAATAGTGGCTGCAGTAGAAAAGTTATCTTCAGATGAGTTTGAAGGGCACAAAATATTCAACTTATCCACTGGAAAAGGAACTAGTCTAACTCAATTAATTGATGTTCTTAAAGACTTGACTGGCAAAGAAGTAGAGACGGTAGCTGGCAAGAACAGAGACTACGATGTTTCTCGTTACATTGGAGATTGCAGGAAAGTCAAGAGAGAGCTCGGTTTCCAATGCCAAATTAGTCTGAAGGAAGGCTTAGATTTAATGATTAAAGAATGCCGGAAAGCTTGGAGGTTGCCTGACTGAGAATACTGGAGGTAATCCATGGCTACCCCCCAATGTACAACGCCGGTTCAGAAATCTACACTCAAACGATCTCACGACAGCTTTCCCGCTTAGGACACAAAGTAGCAGTTTTTTCGAGAATAGAAGACCCGTATCAACAAGACTTCAACATAACACGCGAAAAAGACGATTTTGACCAGTCAATTCAACTTTTCTTAGTAAATCATGCACGTTCAAGAGATCGCTTTAGACACAGTGGCATGGATAAAGCACTCAAAACGGTCTTAGACACTTTCAACCCAGAAATTATTCACATTAACCATTTAAGTCATCTTTCAACAGGGATCATAGACGTCGCATTTACTGAAAAAATTCCCGTTGTTTTCACCTTACACGATTACTGGCTTGAGTGTCCTCGCGGGCAATTCCTGCAAATGGCCCTTGGCGAGCCCCAAGTTTACCCTGAGTGCTCAGGGCAAGAAAACAAGAAGTGCGCTCTTCATTGCATGTCTCGCATGTGGGGTGGGGTTGATCTAATGGACGACGAAGCGTATTGGACCAGGTGGGTTGAGCTTCGACAAAAAGACATACAGCAGATAATCAAGAAAGTCTCAGTGTTTATTTCACCATCTTTCTACTTAAAAAACAGAATTATTGACGAACTTGGAATCCCCTCTGACAAGATAATTTTTGAACCATACGGCTTTCCACTAAACAATTTGAAGGGAAGAAAAAGAGTAAATGAAAAACAATTTGTATTCGGGTATATTGGAAGAATCGATCCTTCAAAGGGAATAGACCTCTTAATCCGAGCATTCGGAATGACAACAGGCTCCGCCAAACTGAGGATATGGGGGCGTACTTCAATGCAAGATACACCTGCGCTCATCCGACTTACAAAAGGATTGCCCGAACATCGTCGATCCGAAGTTGAATGGCTGCCAGAGTATGAGAACAACCAGATCGTCAAACATGTTTTTGACCACGTAGACTGCATTGTTGTGCCATCAATATGGGACGAAAACTCGCCTCTTGTTATTCAAGAGGCGCTCCAAGCAAAAGTTCCAGTTATAACCTCGGAAAAAGGTGGAATGGGTGAATTGATTCAAGACGGAATTAATGGTTGGACGTTCAAACACCGCTCTATTGAAGCCCTTGCGGAAAAACTTCAATTTGTCTTAGATAATCGACAACAAGCCGCTCAAGTCGCTCAAAGAGGCTTCCTAAACTCGGAAGATGGAGCTATTCACAGCATAGAGGATCACATCCAAATGTTAATTCAAATATTTGAAAAGACCATAAACGGGACAAGAGAATGACCATACAAAATAGCCCCTGGCGGATAACATTTGATACTAATCCTGACGACTGTAACTTACATTGCATAATGTGCGAGGGCTTTAGCAGATACTCAGACAAAAATCATTCTCCGCCCAGGCGAATGGACATTCAAATTATTGAGAAAGTAATAGAAGAAATGGCGCCAATAGGGCTAACGGAAGTTATTCCGTCAACTATGGGCGAACCATTACTCTGCGACCATTTTGATGAGATTATTGCTTTATGCAGGAAATTTGGCCTAAAGCTGAATGTAACAACGAACGGGACTTGGCCCAATAAAGGTCCGCAAGGTTGGGCAGAAAAAATTTGTCCCGTTACCTCTGACATAAAGATATCATGGAACAGCACAGACAAAAAAACCCAGGAAGAAATAATGCCTATTTCACTCTACGAAAAGCGATTAAGTGACCTAAAGCTTTTCGTTAAGACTCGAGACAAAATAGCTGAACGCGGTAATTATTGCCGGATAACCCTCCAGGCAACTTTTATGGAGCTGAACCTGCAAGGGTTGCCTGCTTTAATAAAATTGGCTTCAGATATTGGTGCTGATCGAGTAAAGGGTCATCATTTATGGGTTAATTTTCCAGAACTTAAGCGACAAGATCTACGCAGAAACGATGATTCTATAGCAAGATGGAACGCTACGGTTAAACTCTGTGAAAAAATGGTTGAGCATACTTCTCTTAATGGAAAACATATGCTTTTAGAAAATTTCACTACAATCTCCAAGGATTATGTTGTAACGGGGCTATGCCCATTTCTTGGGAAAGAAGCATGGATAAGCGCTGACGGCACCTTTAATCCATGTTGTGCACCTGACGAAGAGAGGAAATCTCTTGGATATTTTGGCAATGTTAAAGATATAGGCTTAAGAGCACTTTGGGCAAGCGAGGAATACCAGATGCTAGTTAAGAAGCCGCTTGCAAACAAGGTATGCCAAAAATGCAATATGAGAAAAGCAGTCTAATTTGCTGCACACGTATACCTAAGATGTTAACTTTTGCTTTATTGGGTCTCTATATTTTTTCTCCCAGAAACTGTAGTGAGCAAATGAACAACCGCAAAAATGGCCGCCAGAATATTCTGATAAAAGCAGTTGAGGTTCAATGTCCATGGTGTTTAGTTGTGCAACCTCTTTTAAACTAATCAAATTCTTACCTCCCTTATACCGCGCAAAGTTCAAGGCTGTAAATCCTTGCTCGGAATGGAAAAAATCAGTTAGTTGAATGTTATCCAGAGCGTTAAAATCCATTGAGAAACCAGGCGGCATTCCAATTAAACCCGCATTTAGGCAAAGCCCTTGATCATATGCATCAACTTCGTTAAAGAAATCGCCGTAGTACCGACCAGCCGCATCACTTAATGCCACTAGTGCGCCTTCTCTAATACTACTGAGGAGTGTAGGTGGCATTTTCCAAAGAATTACATCGTTGTCCAAAATGATCTCATACTTACTGGAATCCAGCCGAGGTGGGGCATACTTCCACCAAGAATTCTTAACTTTATCGTTTTGCAGATTTTCTTTCAAACAATCTGTAGTATCTAATAACTCGACTTCATTCATTGTAGATATGCCTGAAAGAGTGGCTTGGACAGAAGGACTTAGGTTATTGGCACAAATTACAAGTCTGGCTTTTGGAAACAGTATTTTAGCCAACTTCACGGAGCATTCAAGCATTTCCCATGCTTGCCAACTGATTTTTCTTGCCTTTGTTTCTCCGAATGTCCATCTGACTAACAAATCATGAAAGCTCAACTGCTCCCCATCCCTCAATCCCTGCTATTCGGAGACCCTTAAGGCTATTTTATCTCCTTCCTGATGATGCGTACCAATTGTCCTTTTTCATCAATTATTCCGAGTTTGCCGCTGAAGTCTTCCACGAGAGACAAGCCATTGTAAAAAGGCTCAACCCATTTATATCTTGCAGAATAAGCGTTCTCTCCGTTGGTGTTTATGTGGAAAAAGCCATTGCTGTCCTCAGCAATAGCGAAGCCCTTATGGAAAGGCCAAAGTAATCTGTATTTTCGGTTGTTGATGAATACTCCATGGTTGTCAATTTGGTGAGCAAAGCCTTCTTTGTCGTAAACAACCGCAGTGCCATTCTTGAAATCGCCCACATATTTGAAATTCGTCGCGTAAGCTCGAGTGCCATTTTTTGTTAGATGGAAGTAATTATTTTCTAAATCACAAACTGGCGCCATGCCTTCCTGATAATTTCCAACCCATGCGTAATGCTGATCGTATAAGGGATTTCCATATTGATCGATGTGGTAATATCCCTCTTCATTGCATACTGCAGCTAACCCATGATAGTAACCGAAGGTTGTTTTGAACCGTTTCTTGTAAATCGGGGCACCTCTCAGGTTGATGTGATACGCGCCTGTCTCATCTAATACTGCAGCGATTCCAGGTTCATGAAAGCTCATTACTTTTAAAAAGTGCGTTTTGTAAAGCCGTTTATCCTTAAGAATATGGTGAGTGCCATCAAATGATATCTGAATCAGTGTTAAGTCAATAGAAGGGTCCTCTTTTTCGTTAAGCATAGTTACTATTAACGCTCTACCCAAATAATATCTTGTTTATACGTTATTTTTTTAGTTTTCATATTATTGAAATGCTATTTAAACAGTTTAATATTATGAAAGACTAAAAACAAAAACAGCGGTTGTGCTCCTTACACATCGTCATCTAGGTGGACATAATGAATAAAGACAAATCTGCCAAATTGAACAAGAAGAAAAAACTCTCTCGAGAAACTACTAGTTTGCTTGCTGAAGGATACGAAAAAAGCGCTGAAGAAGACCTAGCAATAGCAAAAGATTTTGAAGCTGCTGAAAATGAACTGGATAAAAACTGCGACAAATAGGACAGAAATCGTTAGGGCCGAGATGACGGCACCTCATTTAGAAGCTCTTTATTCAATAAGTCTTGTCTACAAACAATATTTAAGAAACATAATCTTTATTAATAATAATAGGAACAAACAAATACGCTGGTCTTAAATTTCGCTGAGGGTTATACTGCTTTTCTGTTCAAGGTCGGCCAGTGAGGAAATTAGGTTTGAAGAGAAGGATAAAATATGCAAACTATAGTCCTAGAACACTCGGCGAATGCCAACGCTACAATCGAATACATAGGTAATCGAAAATCAGGACCAATTCCAAAGTGGGTTAAAGAAAAACAAATTGAAACCTACTACAAATCGATGGGTGAATATTACTCTGAGTGCTTATCTGAAATTAGTCTACCTGAAAGATTCGACAAATCAATTATTCTTCAACGTCTCATAGATAACTTAAAAGAATTCTTGAAAAAAGATGAAGGCTTCACTACACTTGTTTCAAGGCTATCGCAAAACTACCCATATTATGGAATGGATAACAAAATAGCAAGTGAATACCTAATAGGGCTGGGCAATTTAGCTGCGCGTGTTGCGACTGCTGGTCAAAAACTAAATCAAGAAATAGCTTGGAACGCTCTAAGATCAACCGTACCCTTTACAACATTCAGTGATCTCTACTTAGGAAACTACACTATTTCATACTTCCACGAATACAAAGCTAAAATGTCTAAGGAACACTTCCGCCACAACCATTTCCTGATCAGGGAAAGAATCAACTTAACCAAAAGAAAAAGAGCTCTACAAAACTACTTTGATATTCTAAAGCCTGCAGAAGAGTTATTCAAAACACTCCTTAAGGTACAATTCGAGTTATGGCTTTTCATCGCTCTATCTGATTTCGCGAATTCAATTGATTTTCCAAACAGTCCTACCGAACATGCCTACGAAGTTAACCCTGCACAATTAGAAGAATTACATAACAAACAAAAGCAAGCAATGGAAGCGCTCCGGCGTCTTCTATACGATGCAGATGACTCAGTATTTGTAACAGTTGCGGACCACCAACCAACTGCAACACTATGGAAGAATTTAATCCTCATGGGAGCAACTCAATAGGTGAGAAGATGAGTGCTAGGATATACCCTGATGTGAGTATTCTCCTAACGCTCGATTATGAGCAAGAACCACTCCTTAGAAAATGCACTATTTTCCAAACTTCGGTACAAAAAGCCAAAATCGACTGTTATATGCTTTCCACGGTTAGAACTATTAGAGAACGAATAACCAATCAGGTTATAGAAGCAGGTGGAAACTCACTAAGAGGACTTTGGCATCACCTGTCTATGAATAAAGGAGCAGGTCTGCCACACATATTGGTCAATGCAACTCTTGGGGACGAAGATTTACCTGGAATACAGGCTTACTTTAGGCAGAAAATAATTGAACAACAAAGGGAACTGGCAAAAAGTCAGATACAGGCCGTTGAACTGTGGGCAATCGAAGTTTTCGCTGATATGCCTCGAGACAAAACAGGGCACTTTCCAGTAATGGATTATCTCCAAAAGCTAAGCGTTTATTTGAATGACTATTACGTTCAATCAAAGAATGCACTTCTGAGAACTGAAAAAGAATTAGGGATGATTAATGAAATCCCTGTCAACCCTACAACCGAACAAATTACTATGCTGGCTAACACGCTCCAACAATCCGGATCAGATTTTAACGATAGAGAAGATCTTTGCCATATAGTAGCCCTATCTTGGTTAAAGCAAAACAAAGGATACATTCCCATCTTTGCTACAGCCGACAGAAAACTCTACGAGCAGAAAGATAACCTCTATAATATAACTGGAGTAATAGTTGAAGATCCCCTTTACACACTTGGAACCTACCGGTCAATAATGCAAAAACCCTAGACTTACAAAACCGAGTAATTACTTCTTTTTTTTCATTGCTATTAGCGGAGCTGCGATAGAAAAAAATATAATGATTCTAAGACTCAGGATAATAAAATGGAAAAAATTGATGAGAAAACGGAGGTCTGGCGTTATAAGCGCCTCAACAAACCAGAAGATTTAGTGGCTCTCACTGAAGAATATATTAACTAACTCGTCAAATAGGTTGCTATGCCACTTAATCTGACTTGTCCTATGCCGAATAAAGACATAATAGTCAATGTTGATCCGCTTCTAGCAAATTCTATATTCAGGAACAATGCCGCTGCGCCGCCACTCAACCAGCCTTTGCTGACAACACAGAAAATTAGGATAAATCTGATGAAGCTCATAATCGCAGCTGCAACAATACAAACTGCAAGAACAAACCCGACTTTTTTCGAGAAACTATTTGAGGGAAGTTATCTCATAGAATTCATCAGAGATTGTAACGATTTCTGCATAATAAAACACTTAGACTCAGACAAACAAAGGAGAATATCTGAAGACCTTGGCGTTGGCCTGTCTGTTCTTGTGACAGACCATTACTATAAGATAGACTGGACAACATTAGGAAAGATACCAAGACGAAAAGAGTCAGCGCCTGATATTTCATGTATGTCACTCTCGAACGAGAGCATAACAATAGAAGCAAAAGGATCTATTGATGCCGGCTGGAATGGTTATCAAAGGAGCTACGCTCAAGACCAAAAGCGTGGTCCTGCTCCCTCAAATGTCAGCGTCGCATCATGTGCATTGCTTAAAGAGGCTTCAATTTCACGCGTCGACTACCTTGACCCGCCATTGATACCCCCTAAGGATCCGGAATATTCCAGGTCATTGCTAAAGGCCGATCATTATGCAAGAATCTTCAACTTGATAGGGCAGAAGGAACTCAGCGAGTATTTCAACTACATGAGGCAGAGGGTCTTATATGACCGTGACTTCAGGGAGTTCGACAGGAAACAGGAACTTTACGAAAAGATAAAGACCAAGTATGTCAAAATTGGTGTCGGGCATCAAGTTTACTTTGGTAACATCGAAAGGCATGATGATGAGTCCCTAATCTTCACGGGGGTTGATGAAAGACTGCTTAACGTTTATAGTTTTATACACTTTAAAGCGAGTGAAGACAGTTATGTCGAAACTGATGACGGTAACTTCTATTTGTCCTCCGATGGATTGTGTATTGGTTATCTTAGGAGCCTTAAATCGGTTAAAGGTCAAATACAGATTGCCCAAATACCTCATCATTATGACTCTTTTTCTATTGTTGACTTTGACCATAGCAGGGAAAAAACCATCACGAATTATCTGTCCCATGTAATTGGAAAAATCGGGGGTAAGGTCCAAAAGGAGTCTTTAATAGACGGACGATATGACCTCGCATTTTCCTTTAAAAGCCAGAAATTCGTTCTGGAAATCAAACGCTATTCAGGTGCTAGGTATATCGAGAGCATCTTAGCCTCAATTCCACGGGTACCACCAGCAAACCAAACAAAGCTAATCCTGGTAACAAATATTGTGCTCAGCGATAAATATGGTGAACTGATTCGATCCAGAAACATAATATTGATAGATAGAATGGCTCTCCGCAAGATAATCGAGGATAACGAGACCATCTTAGAATACCTGCAATAAGTAAATTAGAGCGCAGTCAGAGAGGCATCTTTCAAAAGGCTTAGATTGTAATCGAAAAACTACCTGTAATTTTAAAAATAGAGCTACACTCAAAGAAAGGGAGCACTTCGTTAAGCACTCAAACGTTCGCTTAAGATTGATCTGCAATTTTGGCGTCCGCGTTTGTAAACATTTGTTTTACTGTGTTGTTCCGCTATCCTGCGAGTACTCGCTGATCCTTTCTGCCAAAAAGTAAAATCTTGGAAGAGTGCGCTGAGGGTTTGCCACAATTTTACCTTTGCGCCTCAACCGCAGTATGATTCTGCGGAATGCGTCATGTTTAATCTCCAAGAAGTCCCTATAGCTAAATTCTCGCGTTAAGTCTCTGGCCTTGTTGAGAACGTAGGCCTCAAAAAGAACACTACTGATTGTTTTTTGATACTCCTTCTTTACACAACTCAAGTCGTACGGCTCTCGACGAGGTTTAGAAACTTGATACTGGAAAACATTATTCTGCTGAATGTTGACGACCTGTTTTCCATTTCGGACCTCAGCGGCCCCTTCAATGCCCTTCATGAAAGAATCAGTCAAGCTTAGAGTCAGGTGACAGACATCCATACCGTTGTCTTTTGCCCACTGAACATACTCTTTCCAGCGCTGAAACTCCTCTAAGTTAGGGGCACGAAAATTACAGATAAGGTTCTTTGGCTGAACTTGGGTAGCGGATTGGTTCTCTACCAAAACGCTCTTTCAGCCTCCCAAGACGAAAATAGCGCGTTTCAATGCCCTAGTAAAAATTTGATTTAGATAACACTCACACTTAATTAAAACAAATAAAAAAGGGGAAAAAGAGCTATATGTCCGAGGCGTAATTTCGTATAAATTCATGCTTGGGCGCCCGTCTCTCCCGGGCTACCATTCCCATACAATAAAGTACACCGTTTTTTGACAAACTGCCTGTGTTTCATTAATAATGTCCTGTTTCAACTTCTGCATCAATGCTCGCATCATTCTATCGCTTTTCTCTTG
>Ga0114951_10002174_pt1 | contig 22677 bp, 18 predicted proteins | sample AM7aDNAmetaG_FD_88677 | JGI IMG/M metagenome (GOLD analysis project Ga0114951, IMG submission 88677) | Freshwater microbial communities from Finland to study Microbial Dark Matter (Phase II) - AM7a DNA metaG | ecosystem: Environmental > Aquatic > Freshwater > Lake | place: Finland: Lake Alinen... | reverse complement strand
TGGGTTCCATTTTCAGTTTTTTGGGCCTGAGCACGGCTTGCATCATTCATGATGCGTCCTACACCTATCAACCGAAAAAAATCGATGCTGAAGAAGTGAGTGTCGAAATGGAAAACTTGGCGCAGGTCAGTCGGCAAGCAGCGTACGCGGCGGACATTACTTATGGCACGAATAATGAATTCGGCTTTGATTATCTGCGCGACAATATGGTGCAAAGTTTGGAACAGATGGCGCAAAGAGAACATAACTTTGCCATTGTGGATGAAGTGGATTCCATCTTGATCGATGAGGCCCGGACCCCGCTCATCATCAGTGCGCCGGACTCTGAATCGACCAAGCAATATCAGCAGTTCGCCCAACTGGTCCCGCGCCTCAAGAAAGGCGAAGACTTTGAAGTGGATGAAAAGATGAAATCGGTCTATATCACCGACAGCGGAATTTCCAAATTTGAAAACTGGTTGGGGGTGGGTAATATCTACGAAGCGGGCAAAATAAGTTATGTCCATCATCTGGAGCAAGCTTTGAAAGCCCAAGCCATTTTTCAGTGTGACAAAGATTATGTCGTGAAAGATGGCGAGGTGATTATCGTGGATGACTTTACGGGGCGCATCATGCCGGGCCGGCGCTATAGTGACGGGTTGCATCAAGCCATTGAAGCCAAGGAAGGGGTGCAAGTGCAAAAAGAATCGCGCACTTTGGCCACTATCACTTTCCAGAACTATTTTCGCATGTACAAAAAACTGGCCGGCATGACCGGCACGGCTTCCACTTCGGCGGAAGAATTTCATAAAGTGTATAGTATTGACGTGATGGAAATCCCGGCCAATAAGCCGTTGGCGCGCAAAGATTTGCCGGATATCGTGTATAAATCCGAGAAAGGCAAGTTCGATGCCATAGTCGAAAAAATCAAAGAGATTAACGCCACCGGACAACCGGTTTTGGTGGGTACGATTGCCATTGAAAAATCGGAATATTTGAGTGCTCTCCTTACGCGTTCTGGTGTGGATCATCAAGTGTTGAATGCTAAGCAGCATGAAAAAGAAGCCTTGATTATCACTAATGCCGGCACGCGCGGCGCAGTCACTATTGCGACCAACATGGCTGGACGCGGCACAGACATCAAGCTGGGTGAAGGCGTGAAAGAAGTGGGCGGACTTTTCATCCTGGGCACGGAGCGTCACGAAGCCCGGCGCATTGACAATCAGTTGCGGGGTCGGGCTGGGCGCCAAGGTGATCCGGGCGTCTCACAATTTTTTGTTTCGCTGGAAGATGAACTGATGCGGCGTTTTGGGGGCGACAAGCTCATTAGCATGATGAACACGCTCGGGTTGCCGGAAGATCAACCGATCCAGAACCGCATTATTTCCCGCACCATTGAAAACGCCCAATCCAAGATTGAAGGTTTCAATTTTGATATTCGAAAACACGTGCTGGAATATGATGACATCATGAACAAACAGCGCGAAATCATTTACAAAAAGCGCAAGGAAATTTTGAAAGCCAAGGACGCTAAAAATGAGATGATGGAATATGTGCGAGAAGAGATTGAAAGAGCTGTTTCTTTCCACAGCGCGGAAGATCGCGAAAATTGGAATATGCAAGAAATTTTTGACGGTCTTGGGAAAATCATCCCTTTGAATGAGGCGGTCAAAAATAAATTAGATGAAATGAAAAATGCTGGTGGAGAAAACACGGCTGAAAAAATTGCACTGGTGACGGAATATCTTTTTGGTCTGGCTAAAGAAGCGTACAACAAAAAAGAGCAGGAAGTGGGAGAAGTGAATATGCGGGGCGTTGAGCGGGCTATCATTTTCCAGACCATGGATATGCTGTGGATGGACCATTTGGATGAGATTGATTATCTGCGAGAAGGCATTGGCCTCCGCGGGTATGGCCAGCGCGATCCCTTGGTGGAATACAAACGCGAAGCCTATCACATGTTTTCCAGTCTCTTGGACAATATCCATTCCACCATCGTGCACACCATTTTCAAAGTGAGCGTAGCTGTGCCGGAAGCGATAGCCACCACCCAGCAGCCAGAAAACTTGAATTACAGCGGCGGGGAAGAAGTGCAGCAATTTGGCGCTGCCAAAGAAGTGCAAAACCAGGAAAATTCGGCCGGCGGAAGCGCGGAAGAAAAGCCCAAGCAAAAACCAATTATCAATAAAGATAAAATCGGAAGAAATGACCCGTGTCCGTGCGGGTCGGGTAAGAAATGGAAGAAGTGTTGTGGGAAGTAGGAAGGGATTGATTTTTGTTTTTGAATATGGTAGAGTCTTTTAAACAGCTCTTTGTAGTTAAAGATAAAACTCCGACGGTGAGGAGGAATTTGTATGTGTATTGGAAACCCTTTTGGAAGAAGAGAGGAAGGATCAATTTTTGACCGGCTCGTCTTTGCAGTAGTAATCAACAACCAACATGACATATGCGCATTGGTTGATGACATCAAAAACAGTCAGTCTTTATTGGAAGAGTTCCTTGGGGATTATCGATACGCGCAGCTTGATGTTCAAGCTATGCTTGTCGGAGTTGACGAGATTCTGTATGGAATTTTTTTTGATTTGTGAGGGTAGGCGCGATCGATGTCGTGTCTACCATTTTTTTTTATTTATTTTTCTGCTAAAATACTAAAACCTAAAAAATTAACTTTTTATGAATAAATATATCTCTAAAGTCGTTAAGGTTGGGCCATATAAATTGGGCGGCAAAAATCCGGTGCGGGTGCAATCGATGTGCACTACGGATACGCGCGATGTGAGCTCAACGGTCAAACAAATTTTAGCCTTGGAAAAAGCCGGTTGTGAAATCATCAGGGTGGCGGTGCCGGATATGGTCGCGGCCAAGGCCCTTGGGAAGATTAAAAAACAGATTCATATTCCACTAGTGGCGGATATCCATCTTAATTATGAATTAGCATTGGAAGCGGCCGAGCAAGGGGTGGACAAAATTAGGATCAACCCGGGTAATATCGGAACGGACGAAAACGTGAAAAAAGTGGTGGCTGTTTGCAAAAAGAAAAAAATTCCCATTAGAATCGGGATTAACGGCGGATCGTTGGAAAAAGATATTTTGAAAAAATACAAAGGCAAGGTGACGGCGGCGGGTATGGTGGAATCGGCCATGCGACATATCCGAATTTTGGAAAAACATAATTTCAAAAATATCCTAATTTCCTTGAAAGCTTCCGACATTGAACGGACCGTGGAAGCCTATCGCATGCTGGCCAAAAAGGTTAAATATCCTCTACATATCGGAGTGACGGAAGCCGGCACAATTTTTCGGGGGACCGTGATGTCTTCCATTGGTCTCGGGACTTTGCTCTATGAAGGTATCGGGGCGACCCTGCGAGTTTCACTGACAGCCGATCCGCTGGAGGAAATGAAGGTGGCTTGGGAGATTTTAAAATCTTTGAAACTTAGAAAGCGCGGCGTGACAGTGACCAGTTGCCCGACGTGCGGGCGAACACAAATAGATCTGATAAATTTGGCAGAGAAGGTGGAGGAAGCTGTGAAATTTATGGACAAAGATATTCACATTGCAGTGATGGGTTGCGTGGTCAATGGCCCGGGTGAAGCGCGTGAAGCTGATATTGGAGTAGCAGGCGGCCAGGGGGCGGGGGCAATTTTCCGCCATGGCCAGGTGGTTAAATCCGTGAAAGAAAACGAAATTCTGGCGGCACTTTTGGAAGAAATTGAAAAACTATAATTTTTATAAACAAGTAAATCCTGATATATCTATGAAAATTCATCTTAGTCAATCTGCCGGTTTTTGTGACGGAGTGAAGAGAGCTTATGAAATGATAAATACTTTAGACATGGAGAATGTCAGAAAGCCGATTTATATCTTAGGTAGTTTAGTGCACAATCCGGAGGTGGTAAAAAAAATAGAGGAGAAAGGGATATTAAAAATAACTTTAGAAGAGTTGGTAGCCGCCAAAGAAGGAGATGTTGGGACGCTAATCATTACGGCGCACGGGATTGGGCCGGATGTTTTTGCCATCGCGAAAAAGAAAAATATTAAAGTGATTGATACCACTTGTCCGAAAGTAATCAAGGTCCAGCGCTTGGCGCAAGTTTTCTATCAGCGCGGCTACAGCGTGATTTTGGTCGGAGACAAAAAACACAGCGAAGTGAACGGCATCTATGAGTGGGGCGGAGGAAAAGCGCAGATTGTTTCAGATAGAGCGGAGCTGGCTAATTTGAAAATATCTTCGGATGCCAAAATAGCGGTGTTGTCACAAACTACTCAAGATGAAGATTTTTTCAATGAAGTGGCGAGCTTTGTCAAAAGCCAAGCGCCGCAAGCGGAGGTTCTGTCGACCATTTGTCACGCCACGCATGACCGGCAGGCAGAGATAAAAAAACTGGCGGGTGAATTCGAGGCTGTCGTGGTTATCGGTTCGCCTATCAGTGCCAATTCCACACGCCTGTTTGAAATTTCTAAAACGCTAAATCCCAAAACATTTTTTGTGGAAAATGCTTCAGAAATAAAACTAGCAGATTTTGCTAATATTGAGAGTATTGCGGTTATGGCGGGGGCTTCGACGCCCGACTGGATTATCCAAGATGTCATGGACTTGCTTTTTTCTTCTTTTGAGCTATAATTCATTAGTGAAATTGGAAGAATAAGCAAATTATATAAATTTATGCAAAGAACATTGATTGCCAAAACTCCGGAACTAATCGGCCAAACAGTCAGATTGTCCGGCTGGGTGAATGTGCGGCGGGATCACGGCAAATTGATTTTCATCGATCTCCGCGATCGCACCGGCGTGATTCAGATGGTGGTCATTCCAGACAAGGCGGAAGCTTACGCCACGAGCAAAGAAGTGCGCAGCGAATTTGTGGTGAACGTTGAAGGCTTGGTCAAGGCGCGTCCGGGCGGCCAAAACAAAGATGAAAATCCACTCGGGAAAGTGGAAATCGAAGTGGAAAAAATGGAAATCCTAAGCCGCGTCGAAGGGGAGTTGCCGTTTGATCCGAGCAAGACTGATTTGGATGTGAACATTCCGACGCTTTTGGATAACCGTAACCTGGCGCTTAGGAACAAAAAAATCAACGACATTTTCAAAGTCTATGCGCAAGTCCTAAAATCTTATGCCGAAGTGATGCGAGAAAATGGTTTTATGGAAATTAAGACTCCAAAAATCGTGAGCGCGGCCACGGAAGGTGGAGCCAACTTTTTTAAGATAAAATATTTCAAACGGGAAGCCTATCTGGCGCAAAGTCCACAATTCTATAAACAAGCCGGCGTGGGCGCTTTCGAACGGGTGTTTGAAATTGGCACGGTCTTTCGGGCGGAGCCGCATTTTACCACGCGCCATGTCAATGAATATGTGAGTTTTGACGCTGAGATGGGCTTCATTGAAAACTTTTCTGACATTATGAATCAGATACAATTGACGATGCAGAGGATTTTACAGGATGTGGAAAAAAATTGCACTTCTATCTTGAAAGAGTATGAGACAGAATTCCTTGTGCCGGAACAATTTCCACGCATTAAGCTTACAGAAGCGTTGGATATCTTAAAAAAAGAATACGGCAAGGAAAGTGAAGGGATTGACATTGATCCGGAAGGTGAGCGCATGATTTCCGAGTGGGCCAAAAAAACTTATAATTCTGATTTTGTTTTCTTAACACATTATCCAACTGCTATCAGGCCGTTTTACACTATGCCTAGTGCCGACCCGCAATACACAGAAGGTTTCGATTTGATTTTTCGCGGGGTGGAAATTGCCACGGGTGGTCAAAGAATTCATAACTACGAACAGTTAGTGGCAAGCATCAAACGCCATCACTTGAACCCGGATGACTTCGAGCACTATTTGGATATTTTCAAAATTGGCATGCCGCCACATGGTGGGTTTGCTCTTGGCAGCGAGCGCATCGTGCAAAAAATCTTGGGCATTGCTTCCGTCAAAGAAGCTATTCTTTTCCCGCGGGATGTGAAACGATTGACGCCGTAAGGGTGTGATGATTTTGTTACGTAGCATGTTACGTAACAAGGTAAGTAACAAGAAAATATTTTTTAGAGCTTGATATATTATCCCTAGGCGGAGTCTCTCGTAAGAGGACTCCGCCTTTTTGTGAGTTATCCACAGGCGTGGATGGTTGACGGGTATAGTTAAGATGATATAATATCATTATAAACACATAATATAAAAATCATGAAAAATACTAAGCTTGTTCTTTTCGAAGGCAAAAAAATCCGGCGCCATTGGGACGACGAAAAAGAAAAGTGGTTTTTTTCTGTGGTGGATGTGGTGGAAGTTTTGACGGAAAGTGGAAACCCGGCGGTTTATTGGCGCGTATTAAAAAAGCGCCTTCTCGATGAGGGATCTAGCGAAACCGTTACAAAATGTAACGGTTTGAAAATGCTGGCGGCAGATGGAAAAATGCGGATTACGGATGTTGCTGATACTGAAGTGTTGTTCCGCATCATTCAATCCATTCCTTCGCCCAATGCTGAACCGTTCAAACTTTGGTTGGCGCGCGTGGGTTATGAACGCGTGGAAGAAACGGAAGATCCGGAGAAAGCCATTCAGCGAGCTATGGCAACTTATCTTAAAAAAGGTTATTCCAGAAATTGGGTTGATTTGCGTTTGAAAAGCATTGAGATTAGAAAAGATTTGACAAATGAATGGAACGCGCGAGGAGTGAAAGCCGGTGATAAGTTTGCCATTTTGACTGATGACATCACTTTCGCTTGGGCAGGTATGCGAACCAAGGATTACAAAAAGCATAAAGATTTGAAAAAAGAAAATTTGCGGGACAACATGACGAATTTGGAATTGGTTTTGAATATGCTGGCGGAGACTGCCACGACAGAAATTTCTCAAGCCAAAAAACCGAAAACATTCCCGGAAAGCAGAAAAGTGGCAGTGGCTGGCGGCACGGTGGCGGGCCGCGCCAGACGCGATATCGAACAAAAATCTGGCCGGGCGGTGATTTCAAAGAAGAATTTCAAGGAGATTGGGCAGGGGAAGAAACTGAAATAATTGACTTGTGGATAACTTCTTGGGAAATATGGTAGAGTTTAGTTGGGCGCCATTCCTCAGCCGGCAGTTTTTTTATTGGTATATTAAGGTCAAGATAAGATATTATTTATATCAATATTCCAAGATTTTTCAAATCATCCATTAGTTGTTCATTGTTTTTAAACAAAACAGGATGGTATCCGATTTCTTCGGCTTTTTCCAGACTTTTAGGAGAGTCATCGATAAAGATCACTTCTTGAGGTTCGACATTCAGTTTTTCGAATAATACATCGAAAGCTTCTTTGTGAGGTTTTTGAAAGCCTATTTCTTCTGAAATTATTATTTCATCAAAGAGTTCGTCCATTTTGTGAGCATCTAATTTTTCTCGTAAATCGTTCGATTTGGCATTGCTAAAAATTGCAACTTTTAGTCCAGACTGTCTTAATTTTACAATAACATCCAATAATTCTAAGTTTATTTTCTTTTTTGCATCAGATTCTTCAATTAGTAGCAGCACCTTATTCCTTGTTTCTTCCGTGTCATCAAAGAATGAAACCGTTTTTAGTATGACATCTTTCCAACTCATATTTCCTGCGTTACATAAATGGTTGTGTTTGAAATATTCTTTTAGAAATTCTGATTTCGGTACGTTTAAAAAGTCAGAGATGATCGCGGGCGCGCTGCCACCTGTAAATAATTCAATGACACCGCCAAAATCAAAAACAATTGCTTTTATGGATTTATTCATAATGTTTTTAATGCAAGTTGATTGAGTTAATAGTAATGTAGTATTGGATTTTTGTCCAAAAACTACGCCTTGGAAACTCTTGACGGTTATGATATTATAGGGAGGTAAATAAATTTCAGCGCAGCTATGGCATATCACGTGCGGACGGAAAAATTTGAAGGCCCGATGGAGCTGCTTTTGGAGTTGATCCAGAAGGAAAAGATGGATATCACCGAGCTGAGTCTGTCGAAAGTGACGGATGAATATTTGGAGCATATCCGGAACAACCAGGACATTAAATTGGAACATCTGGCGGATTTTTTGACCGTGGCGGCGCGGCTCATTCTCATTAAGTCGAAAGCCATTTTGCCGACGCTCAAGTTCAGCGAAGAAGAGGAGGAAGAAATCAAGGATCTGACCTATCAATTAGCGGAATACAAAAAATTTAAAGAGGCGGCCTTGAAAATTGGGCAGCTGACGGAAGAAAAAAGATTTTGCTTTTCGCGGGAAGGTTTTGCCAATGTGGCGCCCATATTCTATCCGCCGGAAGACATCAATATGTATGATCTTAAAAAATATTTCCTCTCAGTCTTGGCGGAAATTCCGGTTATTGAAAAATTGCAGGAAGAAATTGTGAGTGAAGCGGTGACCATGGAAGAACGTATTAATGATTTGGAGGGGATGCTCAGGGAAAAGATCCAGTCGTCTTTTTCGGCGCTGGTGGAAGATGCGAAGGACAAAGTGGATGTCATCATCTCTTTTTTGGCCATGTTGGAAATGGTGAAGCAACGCTTGGTGCAAGTGGAACAAGGCGAACTTTTTAGTGAGATAAGTTTGAGCTTGAAGAATGGTTAATATAAATTTTAAATTATTTGTCATTCCCGTGTATGCGGGAATCCAGTGTAGAAACTTAATGATGCGCGACTAGATTCCTGCCTACGCAGGAATGACAGCAACATACCTATGGAACTCGAAAAATTGAAATCAGCCATTGAAAGCATTCTTTTCATTAGTGGCGAGCCGGTGGAAATCACGCGCATCGCTAAGATTACGGATGCCACCAAGCCGGAAGTGGAAGAGGCTATAGCGGCGTTGCAAAGTGAATATGCCACCGGTCGGGGCATGATTATTGTTAAGAAAGAAGAATCAGTGCAGATGGCCACGGCGCCGGACAACGCGGAAATTGTTTCAGAAATGATCAAGAGCGGTATCCAAGAAGGCTTGAGCAAAGCGGCTCTTGAAGTGCTGTCGATTGTGGCTTATCGCGGTCCGCTAACACGTGTGAACATTGAAGCCATTCGGGGCGTGAACTGCAGCTTTACGGTGCGGGCACTGCTGCTGCGCGGACTTTTGGAACGGATTCCCGACCCGAACAACGGCCGCTCATATTTGTATAAAATCTCTTTCGAATTTTTGAAAAAGCTGGGCTTGGAAAACGTGGAAAAACTGCCGGACTTTGAAGCTTTGTCGCAAGATAGTAGGGTAGAGAGTATTATAGAGGCATAAATTTTTTATAAATTCTCAAAAATTCTCAAGGCGAGGCCTTGGGAATTTCCCAAGGCCTCGCCTTGAGAATTTCATCTTATGTTAAACATTATTTTTTCCATCCTAGCCGTGCCATTTTTGCCGATTTTTATGTATGGGGGATTGACGCCGGAAGCCGATTCGGGTGCTCAAACGGCGACAGTTTTAGGGGCGGCGACGGAGCAGTCGGCCGTTAGCGTTAGCCAATGCCCGGGCGATGGATCACAGGGTTTTGAAAACCAAAATCTTTTTCCGCTGAGTCAAGCAGCTGATACGGCCTTTATCCCGACTAAAACGCCGAGCTATACCGATGTCAAAATTTGGTCGGGATCGTCCGTGGTCATTGATGTGGACAGCGGCACGCTGATGGAATATGCCGATGGTCGCAAAGAAACGCAGATTGCCTCGCTGACCAAAATCATGACGGCCGTGCTCACCATCGAAAATGTGAAAAACTTGGATGAAGCAGTCACGATCACGCCGGACGCGCTGCGCGTTGACGGGACAACAGTTGGTTGCCCGACTAGTATTTTTTGCAACAGTCAAAAATTAGTCAACGGGGAAAAAATCTCGGTTCGCAGTTTGCTTGAGGCGATGCTCTTGGACAGTGCTAACGACGCGGCCACGGCGCTTGGCATCCACATCGGAGGATCGAAAGCAGGTTTTGTGGATATGATGAACGCCAAAGCGAAAAGTCTCGGACTGAAGGATTCGCATTTCTGCACGCCTTCCGGCTTGGAAATTGATGGCGAGGAAAGCCAATGCTATTCATCGGCCTATGATATTGCCCGCATCGCAGCCTATTCTTTGAAATATGAAGCGATTTGGGATATAATGAGGACAAGAGAATTGACTGTCACTTCCTTGGATGGGAAATGGGTGCATCAGTTGAAAAACACTGATATGCTTTTGGACCAAATGGCTGATTGTCTGGGGGGAAAAACCGGATTCACGCCGCTCGCGGGAAAATCATTGCTGTTGGCCGCGGTTGATCCGACCGGGAAACACCGAATCGTGGCGGTGATTTTGAATGATGAAAATCGCTGGACGGATATGAAAAATTTGGTCAGTTGGACTTTCTCTAATTATGAATGGAAATAATTTTTTATGGTTTCTCAAATACAAACAATTTCTGAGGTGATCGGTGTGCTCAAAATTTTAGTCACCGGTTTTCTAGCGTTCATCCTAGCGTTCTTTTTGACGCCGATCTGGACACATTTTTTGTATAAATACAAAATTGGCATCAAGATTAAAGAAAATTCCGTGTCCGGAGAAAAGTTGACCTTTGTCAGCAAGATGCATAAACATAAATCGGGTACGCCGACTATGGGCGGTGTCCTGGTCTGGTTTTCTGTTTTGATCCTGGTGTTGGTGGCGCATTTTATTTTCCCGCTCATCTCTCATTGGGTCGGGATACGGTTTTTTGCCCGCTTGGATTTCCTCAGCCGGTCGCAAGTCTGGTTGCCGCTTTTCGCCCTAGTGGCGGCCGGCCTGCTCGGTTTAGCGGATGATTGGATGAGCATCAAAGGCATTGGAAAAAACAAAGGGGGTGGGATGAGATTTTTGGCGCGCTTCGGATGGCTCATTGTGATTGCCGTTTTGGGTGCAGGCTGGTTTTTCTGGAAGCTGGGTTGGGACAAGATCCATATTCCGGCGATGGGTGATTTTTCCATCGGCTGGTGGTATATTCCCGTTTTCATTTTCATCATCATCTTCACGGCGATTTCTTCCAATGAAACGGACGGCTTGGATGGTTTGAATGGCGGAGTGTTACTCATCGCCTTTAGTTCATTTACTCTCATTTCATTCATGCAGAACAAAATGGACTTGGCGGCTTTTTGCGCCGCGCTTTCCGGCGCCCTCCTCGCCTTTCTTTGGTTTAATATTTATCCGGCACGCTTTTTTATGGGCGACACCGGGGCCATATCGCTCGGTGTCACGCTCGGCGTGGTGGCGATGTTGACCAATTCGGCGGTCGTGCTGCTCATTATAGTTTTCCTCTATGTCATTGAATCCGGCTCGGTGGTTATTCAAATGACCAGTAAGCGTTTTTTTCATCGTAAAGTTTTTTTGGCGGCGCCCATCCACCATCATTTTGAAGCCATCGGTTGGCCGGAAACCAAAGTGACGATGCGCGCTTGGATTTTCACCATGATGACAGCCATTCTCGGCATCATCATTGGAATTTTGGGCGCGGGACACTAGGAAAAAATTTTTAATTTTTAATTTTTAATTTTAAAATGGATATTAGAAGAATGCAATTTGAAGACTTGGCGAATAAGAAAGTGATTTTGCGGGTGGATTTTAATGTGGCCGTGGAAGCGGGGCATGTGAAAGAAACTTTCAAGCTTGCGGCAGCCAAAGAAACACTGGATTATCTCTTAGCTAGAAACTGCAAAGTAGCCATGATTTCTCACTTGGGTCGACCCTCCTCCGCTAAAGCTACGGCGGGCGAGCCCGACGGCAAGGTTGATTCGGCATTTTCCTTGAAACAAGTGGTGGCCGATGCGGAAATAATTTTAGGCAGGAAAATAATTTTTGTTTCAGATTGCATCGGAGAAAAAGTGAGCACGGCTCTTGAAGGTTTAGGTGAGGAAGTTTTACTTTTGGAAAATGTGCGGTTCTATGCCGGAGATGAAAAAAATGACGCCGAGTTTGCCCGGAAAATGGCGGAGAATTTTGATTTTTTCGTGAATGACGCTTTTAGCGCTTCGCATCGTGATCATGCATCTGTTACGGGCTTGGCCAAAATTTTGCCTAGTGCGGCCGGGCTGCGTTTGCAAGAGGAGATTGCCGAGATGACTATTGTGAAAGATCATCCCATTGCTCCCGCCGTGGCCATTATCGGCGGAGCGAAGATTGAAACGAAAATTCCGGTCATTAAATTTTTTGAAGAAAAATATGATCACATTCTGGTCGGCGGGAAAATTGCCAATGAAGCCATAGAACAAAAAATGATTTTCAGCGACAAGGTGGTTTTGCCCACCGATTTCGTGGATGGCGGTCTGGACATTGGTCCCGCGACTTTGGAAAAATTCAAAGCCATTATTGCTGAGGCTAAAACGATTGTGTGGAATGGCCCGACCGGAAAATTTGAAGACGAAAGATATGCTGTTAGTTCCAATGAAATTTTGGCGGCGGCCATCGACAGCCAAGCCTTTGTTTTGGTAGGCGGCGGAGAAACCTTGGAAATTCTGGAGAGTAACCACGCCATGGACAAAGTTTCCTTTGTTTCCACCGGCGGCGGGGCGATGTTGGACTATTTGGGCGGTGCGGAAATGCCGGGCATTGAGGTGCTGCGGAAATAAGCCCTATTGTAAAGGTGTTACTCCGTGTGATATAATATTGTCAAGAAAATTAAGCTTTTAATATTAATTCTATGAGTCCAAGAATTGGAGAAAGTGGATCAGCGGCTTTGAAAAATGAAGAATATCCGGAGGAAGATAAAAAAGGGGAATTGGTGAATTTGGCAGAGTATCGAGAAGACAAGGAGAACAAGGAAAGCCAAGAAGATTCGGCTGAAAATGTGGAAACAAAAAAGCCTGCTGATGTGGAAGCTTTGAAGGCAGAAGTGGCCAGCTCAGGAGAAAATTTGGCGCAAGCAGAAGAAAGTAGAGATGATGCTTTAGAAAAAATTAAAAAAGTATTGCCGGATGCTAAAATGCCTGACAATATTGCTACCGAAGGAAAGGCACAGCAGGCTGAACACGCGGAAAAGGTGGAAGGATGTGTGGACGCTATGTTGGCAGAAGGAAAAGAATCATCAGAAGCTCTTATATTTAAGGCTGAAGCTAAGATTGATGTGAATGATGCTAAGACAGAATCGAGAGCGAAAAAGATAGGCGGCGCGATTGTAACGGGCATTGGAAAAGTAGGCGAATGGATGTCCGGCGATCCCGGCAAGAAAATCATGACTGGGGTGGGCTTTGTTGCGACCGCTATAGGCGGTCCGGTGGCGATTGGCAAGCGACTTGCAAGAGGTCTTGTTATCAAGTCTCCGGAAATTGCCAAAAAATTAGGAGCGAAAGAAGATGGCAAAATTGTGAGTGGTCTGGAAAAAGCTGCCAAATTTACCAAGGAGGCTTCCGCGGTCGGAGTTGGGAAGAGAGCGACCGGATTGGTAGAAGGCGCACAGGCTAAATTCGCAGAAAAAAAAGCCAAACAATTTGAAGCAATGCCTCCTAAGGAACAGGCGGCGCTTCTGGAGAAATTCGACGGGAGCACCATGAGCCGATTGGAAAAAATTATGACCAGTAAAAAAACGGCCATAGCGATTGGGATCGCCGCCGGTGTTTTGGTTACTATGATGGCCGGAAGTGCGATGGGCAGTATTTTGGAGGGGAATATTCCTATTCCTACTAATATTCATGAGCATGTTGCCGATAGTATCCCGAATGAGCAGGTTGCAGCCGCGGCAGAGCAACATGCGGATGCAGCGAGTAGTGCAGGCCAAACTGCTAATAAGGGAAGTTTCAAATTTAGTGAAATTAGAAAAGAACATCATGTTGATGGGAATATTATGGAAAAAGCTAGGGAGGCAGATGCTGCAAATTTTGTTAAGCAAGCCAAAGAAGCAATGCAAGCATCTACCGGAAATATTCACGAAAATGTTTCAGATAATGTAGAAATTAAACATGAGGATTTGGTAAAAGATACTTCACCTATGGAAGCTTCCAAGCCGAAAAATGATATCGCTTCTACTTTAAATAGTATGAAAAAGCCAATAGTAAATGATAGCCATTTTGAACACAATGATCATCCGATTGTAAAAACTCCTGAAGCCGCTCCGGTTCCGCATGAGCAAGTTGTTCAAGCTTCACAGGAAAAAGTAGTTTCAGCGGAACCCAAAGCTGCGCAAGTGGCGGAGAATCATGCTCACCAACCGGAAAAGCAGCCAATGGCAAGCCACAAGGAAGCGCCTCTTGGAAGTAGCTTTGATGCCAGAAAAGTTGTTAACCTTCCCGGAGCTGAGAAAATATCGATAGACGTTTTGAAAGAAAATCCTTTGGTTGCAGAAAAGTTGGAAAGATTCCAAGGGGCGGCTCAGCAATATTTAGGTCAGGCCGGAAAACCGCAAATAGGAGAAACTTGGGATCATTATGCTAAGCGGGTAGCACAAGGGGTTCAAAAAATAGGAATTGATCCTGACAAGCTTATAAACAGAGTAATTTAAAATATTATAATACAAAATTATGAATGACGCACAAGGGCAAACAATTCAACAAAAAGTAAGGGATGAATTTGGATTTGATGATTTGAGTGACGAAAAACAACAGGCACTGGTGCAGAAGATGGCTGAATCAATTGTGAAACGCGTGTTGGTGGATGCTTACATCAAACTCGCCGATGATAAGAAAGCGGAATTCGACCAAATGATGGAAAACATCACGGCGCAAGAACCGGCAGTAGTGGAAGCGTTTTTGCGGGAAAATGTGGCGGAATACGAAACCATTATTGAAAACGCCATAGCTGACCTGAAAAAACATTTGGGCGAAGCCGGAGAATAGGCTTCCAAAGAAAAGAGCATTTTTTTCAGTCAGAGTCTCTCGAGAGAGGACTCTGACTTTTCTTTGGTCTTGTGATATAATAGAGAAGATAAAAAGGTAAGAATAAAAAATATGTCTACTATCAAAAAAATATTTGCGCGGGAAATTTTGGATTCACGGGGCAATCCGACAGTGGAAGTGGAAGTGGAACTGGTGAACGGCATAAAAACAATGGCGGCCGTGCCGAGTGGGGCGTCCACTGGCACTTTTGAAGCTTTGGAACTGAGGGACAATGACACTGCGCGCTATGGCGGCAAAGGTGTGCTCACTGCCGTGGAAAATGTGAACACTAGGATTGCGGAACTAATTTGCGGGATGGAAGCATCTGAGCAACAAAAAATCGATAAGGCCATGATCAAACTTGACGGCACGGAGAATAAATCCAGTTTGGGAGCCAATGCCATTTTGGGTGTATCACTCGCCGTGGCGCGCGCCGCCGCGCTGGATGCCGGCCTGCCGCTCTATGCTTACATTAAAAAAACTTTCAAATTTGCCGGCAAGAAGTTTGCCTTGCCAATGCCAATGTTTAATATCATAAATGGCGGGAAGCATAGCGATTCCGGTTTGTCTATCCAGGAATATAAATTAGTGCCGAACGGAGTGAAAACTTTCAAGGAGCAATTGCGGGCCGGCAGTGAAATTTTTCACGCCTTGGCGGAAATTTTGGAAAGTGAAGGCTATAGCGTGGCGGTGGGCGATGAAGGTGGTTTTGCGCCGAAATTGGAAAGCAATGCCCAGGCCTTGGAAAAAATTTGCGCAGCCATTGAAAAGGCTGGCTACAAGAAAGGGACGCAGGCTTCCATCGGCATTGACGCTGCGGCCAATTCGTTTTTTGAAAAAGAAGAGGATCGGTATGTTTTTAAGCCGGAAAATTCCACGCTCACGCGCGAGATGCTGGTGAACATCTATAATGAATGGATCGCGAAATATCATGTCATGTCGGTGGAAGACGGCTTGAATGAAGAGGATTTTGCCGGTTGGGCGCGCATGAACGCTAAAATCGGGGGACGCGTCATGACCATTGGTGATGATTTGCTGGTGACAAATGTGGCGCGTTTGCAAAAAGCCATCGCTGAAAAAGCTTGCAACGCGGTGCTCATCAAAGTCAATCAGATCGGCTCGCTTTCAGAAACCATTGATTGTATTAAATTGGCCCAGAAAAATAAGATGAAAATTGTCATCTCACATCGCTCCGGCGAAACAACTGATGATTTCATTGCTGATTTGGCAGTGGGTGTCGGCGCGGGATATATGAAATCCGGTTCGCTGTCACGCGGAGAAAGGATCTGTAAATATAATCGGTTGTTGAGGATAGAAGAGGAACTTCTATAACACTTAAAAAATATCAAATAACAAATTACAAATGACAAATAAATTTCAAATTCTAAAATCTAAATGTTAAAAATGATTTGGAAATTGGAAATTTGCCATTTTGAATTTATTTGAAATTTGATATTTGGAATTTTAAGATATTATGCTTAAACAAAAGAAACCAACTTTACTTGTGATATTAGACGGTTACGGTCTGGCTGTGCCGTCGAAATATAATGCGATTACGCTGTCTAAGCGACCGACCTTGGATCGGCTGTTTGAGTTGTATCCACACACCGAGTTGGGCGCCACCGGGCAAGACGTGGGATTGGAAGATGACAAAATGAGTGGTTCGGAAGCGGGGCATATGAACATCGGGGCCGGCCGGATTGTGCATCAAGATTCGTATTATATCACCGAGAGCATCGCTAACGGCAGTTTTCTAACTAATCCGGTTTTGGTCGGGGCGACGCATCATACCAGGAACTGTGGCAGCCAGTTTCACGTCATGGGGCTGATGGGAGATGATGACAGTCCGCATAGTGATCCGGATCATTTCCGTGCCATCCTAAAATTAGCTAAGAAAAATGGAGTGAAAGAAGTTTTTTGTCACTTGTTCACGGATGGCCGGGACTCCTATCCGAAGAGTGCCAAGACGCATCTTAAACACTTTCAAGAGATTATGAAAGAAGAAGGCATTGGTCGGATCGCGACGCTTTCAGGGCGATTCTATGCGATGGATCGGGCCAAAAATTGGGATCGCTTGGCCAAGGCCTATGACGCCATCGCTTTTGCGCAGGGAGAAAAAGCCGGCAGTCCGGAGGAAGCCATTAACCAAGCGTACGCCGCGGGTCTCACGGACGAGTATGTATTGCCCACCGTCATCTGCGACGGCAACGCTCCTGTGGCGCAGTTGGCCAATGATGACAGTGTGGTTTTTTTTAATCTGCGGAGCGACCGAGCCAGACAATTTTCCAAATTGTTTGTCCCGTGTAGCCGAAATTGCATCCTGAACGATGATATGCCAGAAATCAAGCGGCTGGAAAATTTGTATTTTGTGGCGCTGACTGATTTCGGTCCAGAACTGAATGTGCATACAGTTTGGCAAGGACATACTTTGGCGGGCACTTTGCCGATGGCGCTCGGCACTTTGAAACAGCTCTATATCGCGGAAACGGAAAAATTTGCGCATATCACATATTTTTTGAACGGCGGTTATGCTGATCCGGTCGATGATGAAGACCGCGTGATGATCCCTTCGCCCAAAATTGATTCTTACGCCAAAATTCCGCAGATGGCCGCAACCAAAATCACCCAACATCTGACGGCCGCTTTGCAAAAAAACGCTTACGATTTTTATGCGGTCAATTTCGCTAACGCGGATATGGTCGGGCATACTGGGGATCTGGCGGCCACAGTGAAAGCTTGCAGCATCTTGGATGAACAGATAAGAATCTTGACCAAAGAAGTTTTGCGCTATGGTGGCAATCTAATCATCACGGCTGATCATGGCAATGCGGAGGTGATGTTCGATGATGTGGTCAATCAACCCAATACCTTTCATACGAAAAACCCAGTGCCTTTTCTTCTGGTCGGAGATAAATTCAAGCATAAAAAATTGGCCAGCGGCGGCGTGTTGGGCAACATCGCCCCGACCATTTTGGAAATGCTAGAAATTGAAAAATCACAGGTGATGAAAAAAGATTCGTTATTGATGTAATTTATAAAATTTATTTACTATGAACAAAGTTATTTGTTTCGGATCGGCGGGGCGGGATATTTTTTTCCCGACCAGTGAAGGAAAAATCATTGAAACCCCAGAAGATATGCTGTCGCAAAAGAAGATCGCTTTTGAATTGGGGGCGAAAATTAGGATCAAGGAACGACATGAGTCCTTGGGCGGTTGCGCAGCCAACGTGGCCGTAGGCCTGGCTCGCTTGGGCCTGAATGCTTCGTGCGCTTCCAGTGTCGGTGATGATTCAATCGGAGAGTGGGTCAAAAAAGAACTGGAAAAGAATCTGGTGGATGTGACTTTGCTGTCGATCGAGGAAGGTCGGAAAAGTGATTTTTCGGCCATCATAGTGGATGAGTCTTCCGCCGAGCGAGTTATTTTTACCAATAAGAATTCCAGCGGGAAATTGGAGTTGGATAATTTGAAAACGGCGGACGCCGAGTGGTTTTTCATCAGTGATATCTATGGCAAATGGGAAGACCAGATGGAGGCTATATTTGAAGTGGCGCGGGAGAAAAATGTGCGCGTGGCTTTCAACCCGCGCGAAGCCGGCATTCGAGAAGATGCGCCGGAAATCATTGAAGCTATTGGGCTTTGCGAGATTGTTTTTGTGAACAAGGATGAAGCGATTGAAATTGTCACGAACATGGACAATGAGGCTAATCCGGAAAATGTGACCCAAGAAAAATTTCTCTTGGAAAAACTGAAAAGCTTGGAGCCTAAGATTGTCGTCTTGACGGATGGCGTCCGCGGTGCCTGGGTCAGTGACGGGGAGCATATTTTCCATGCTGAAGCGCAAAAAGTGCCGGCGGTCGATTCGACCGGGGCGGGCGACTCTTTCACCAGCGCTTTTTTGGCAGCCTACATCAAAGGACAGAGCCCGAGCGAATGTTTGCAATGGGGCATCGCCAACAGCGGCAGTGAAGTGCAAAAGTATGGTGCGATCGATGGACTGCTGAGTGAAAATGAAATGCAAGTGGCGGTTAAGGAAGTGGCGGTTAAGGAAGTGGAGATAAATGAAGTTTAGTATATAGAATAAAAATATTTTTTATGGATCTACAAAAACTTTTTAATCCGGCGTCGGTGGCGATTGTCGGGGCGTCGGAAGAAGATGGTAAGGTGGGCAACGCAATTGCCAAAAATTTGTTGCAACTAGGCTATGCCGGGGAAGTGTTTTTAGTCAATCCAAAACACAAAAAGATCTTCGGCCAAAAATGTTACGCTAGCCTTGCGGCCATTGAAAAAACGGTGGACCTGGCCATTTTGGCCATTCCGGCTAAATTTGTGAATGACGAAATTGCCAAAAATGCTGAGCGGATAAAAAATTATGTGGTCATTTCGGCCGGCTTTTCCGAAACGGACGCGGTGGGCAAGGAACGGGAAAAAGCATTGGCCGACCTGGCGAAAAATAACCAGCTTAATATTTTAGGCCCAAATTGTTTGGGCTTTATCGTGCCAGCTTTGAAATTGAATGCTTCTTTTGCTGGCGGGCTACCCGAAGCCGGTAATGTTTCCTTTGTTTCGCAGTCCGGCGCGCTAGCCGTGGCACTGATGGACATCGCCGAAAAAGAAAAGATCGGATTTTCCAATATCATCTCAGTCGGGAACAAGATGCAGCTGGATGAAGCGGAACTGCTGGAATATTTAGCGGAGGACGAAGAAACCAAAGTGATCGGGATGTATTTGGAGGGCATAAAAGACGGCCAAAAATTCAAAGAAATTTCGCAAGCGGTTTCAGTGCGAAAACCGGTCATTATCTTGAAAGCCGGCAAAAGCGCTAAGACGCAAAAAGCCATCTCTTCCCACACGGGCGCTTTGGCAGGGGATGATGATGTCATTTCGGCCATCTTCCGAAAGAATGGCGTGATGCGGGCGCATGACTTGGAAGAATTTTTCAATCTGTTCGATTTGATCAGAAACGCGGAGGCGCCCGAAGAAAAAGGCGTGGTCGTTATCACGAACGCCGGTGGCATTGGCGTGTTGACGGCGGACGCTTTCGCCGGGAAAAATATCGAATTGGTCGATATGGCAGACGGCGTGAAAAAAGAACTGCGCCGCTTTTTGCCGGCTGAATCGTCCGTAGAAAATCCAATCGATCTGCTCGGGGACGCTCACGCCGATCGCTATAGCAAAACTTTAGAAGTTATGGCTAAGGTCAAAAATATCGGATCAATCATCTGTGTGCTGACGCCGCAAGACCAGACGCCGGTGGAAAAAATTGCCGAAGAAATTATCAAATTCAAAAAGAAAACGAAGAAAACCATTGTGACAGTCTTTTTGGGCGGATTGCGGGTGGACGCCGCGGTGGCGAAATTGAAAGCCAATGGTATTAGCAATTTCAGTTTTCCAGATCAAGCCGTGCAAGCGTTGGACGGATATTTTTCCTGGAATGAATTCAGGAAAAGAGGTGTTAAGGATCATACGCAAATTATTAATGTGAAGAGGCGGGGAAAAGTTGCGGCGCTGGTCGAAAAGACTGAACTAGAAGGACGAACCGCATTATATTTTTCCGAAAGTGCCAAAGTGATGGAAATGTACGGAGTGAAGACAGTTGATTATCGGGAAATTTTTCCAGCAGACAAGGCGAATAGCAAAAAGCGCGCCAAGTTTAACCTGATGGGAATGAATTTTCCGGTGGTATTGAAAGTGGACAGTGACCAAGTGTTGCATAAAACGGATAAGCAAGGCTTGATTTTGGGGATCGAGAACGAAAAAGAATTGCAGCTGGCACTGGCCAGGATGAGTTTAAATTTCCCGAACGCACGGTTGGTCGTGCAACCGATGGCGGCGCGCGGGACTGAGTTGATCATTGGCGTGAAAAGAGATCCAAATTTCGGGCCGGTGGTGGTGTATGGTCTGGGCGGAATTTATACGGAAATCTTGCATCGCGTGGATTATCTGGTGCCGCCACTTTCTATGTCCCAGATCGAAGATTCGCTGAAAAATGGCAAGTTGGGATTTTTGTTCGCCGGCGCGCGTGGCCAAAAAGCCTATGATCTGCCAGAATTGGCTCGCACGTTGCAAGGCATTATGCTGATGTCCCTAGAAATTCCGGAAATCCGCGAGTTTGATATAAACCCCTTGATTGTCTATAATAATGGAAAGCAGGCAGTGGCGGTGGATGTGAAGATCGTTATTTAATTGTATTAACCTTTTAACAAATATGGAAGAAATTAAAAATGATAAGAAGAAAAAAGTCCTGCTCGTCGATGATGATGCGACCATCAGAACCACTTATGCGGACATTTTCCGCTCAGAAGGTTTTGAAGTGGTGGAGGCGGGGGATGGGATGGAGGGATTGGATAAGGCTATTGCGGAAATGCCCGATGTCATCTTTACAGGCATCATTATGCCCAAGATGGACGGCTTCGATTTGAAGGATGCACTGGCTAAAAATGTCGCTACGGTCAACATTCCGGTTTTGATGTCATCGCATATGGGGCGGGAAGAGGATCGCCAAAAGGCCATGGCCATGGGCGTGAAAGATTTTTTTGTGGTCGGCATGATCACGCCGAGGCATGTGCTGGAAAAAGTTCGTGCCTTGTTCAGTTCCAAAAAATATCACTTAAAATTTGATGCGCTCGCCTTGGACGCGCCCAAGCTGGCTGCTGATTTTCACTTAAATGAATTTCGGTGTGAAAAATGCAATGAGCTAAAAATAATGGTGGTGGAAATTATGGATGTGAATAAAGAAGAATTTAAGACGCAGTTTGTCTGTCCGGAGTGCAAATGATCTTTGTGGGCGTAAGTCAAACAAAAAAAGAATTTCGCAGAGCAGGCGCGCGCCTGCTCTGGTAGTTTTATCTTGAAAATATGAATTGGAAAATCAAAACGGGGAATGGCCGCGTGAAAAATACTTTAGCGGAAAAATATCATCCGGTGGTGTTGCAACTTTTGGCCGATCGGGGTATCAGCGAAGAAGAGGATATTGAAAAATATTTCGGTTTTGACTATGACGAATGTTTGGGAGACCCATTTTCGATATCCGGCATGGCAACGGCCGTGAGCCGGATCGAAAAAGCACTGAAAGAGGGGGAGCAGGTGGCGATTTATGGAGATTATGATGCGGACGGCGTGACAGCCACGGCCGTTTTGAAAGAGACACTGACGGAAGTCGGATTTCCAGAGGTGTTGTGCTATTTTCCGGATCGTCAGACGGAAGGCTACGGCTTGAATGAAACTGCGTTGGAACAGTTGAAAAAACAAGGCGCCAAACTAATCATCACGGTGGATTGCGGGATAACCAATGTGGCGGAAGTGGAAAAAGCCAAAGCCTTAGGGCTGGAAATTATCATCACCGACCATCACCATGCGCCGGCCAAACTGCCGGACGCCGTGGCCCTCATCAATCCGAACATTCCGGACAGCGGATTTGCTTTTAAAAATTTAGCTGGCGTGGGAGTGGCTTTCAAACTGGCCCAGGCCATCTATGAAAAATTAGCTCCGGAAAAAGTCGAGCAGCTCAAGTGGGCTTTGGACTTGGTGGCCATTGGCACCATTGCCGACTGCGTGCCACTTTTGGGCGAGAATCGAATCTTGGTGAAGTATGGGCTGATTGTCCTTTCGAAAACCCGCCGGGCGGGCCTCTTGGAAATGTTCCAGGTGGGACGCATCGATATTTCAGAAAATAAGGTGCCTAATGCACATACGGTGGCTTTCCAGATCGCGCCACGAATCAATGCCGCCGGGCGCATCGACCATGCCAGTGCGTCATATAATGTTTTGGTCGGCAAAGATCCAGTGGAGGCGCGCATGCTGGCCTTGGAATTGGAAGACAAGAATCAAAAAAGGCAAAAAATCACCACAGAAATTTTTCGCGAAGTGCAAATTCTGGCCAACAATTCTTTTAAGGATAGAAATT